>ENA-OQCN01000590-OQCN01000590.1-human-gut-metagenome-genome-assembly--contig:-NODE-590-length-19337-cov-2.433889_pt1 | contig 19337 bp, 27 predicted proteins | sample MGYA00242497_ERZ504576 | MGnify/ENA primary metagenome ERZ504576 (study PRJEB26092, sample SAMD00036296) | human gut metagenome | host: Homo sapiens | study: EMG produced TPA metagenomics assembly of... | reverse complement strand
TAGAAGAAAGGCTCACATTAAAAGATTTTTTTCTGAGGAATTGAACGATTATTATAATGCTATATATAGAACACGGATGAATTGATGGTAAGTATAAATGAAATGTTCTTAAATAAAGGATTCAGGATAAAAGAGGAAGGATTTTTATTTGATGACGATGCGCTTAACAATAGAAAAGAGACCGCTCAATATTACTATATCTTGGAAAGGTGACCAAACATGTATAGGGAAAAGGTAGGGATTATAGGTGGCTTTGGGGCATATGCAACGTTAAATTTTTATAAAAGATTGTTGGAAGAATTCGCTTCAGAAAGTGAACGAAATTATCCTCATATAATAATGGATAATAATTTTACCATGCCAAGCAGGACAAGGGCATTATTGTATGGTGAGGCATATGATGAGGTGGTGGATGGTATTTCTGATTCCATACAGTTAATGATGCAGAATGATGTGAGCAAGATCATATTAGTGTGTGGAACAGCGCATTATTTTTTAAATGATGTATATAAAAAAATTCCGGAGGCAAAAGAAAAAATTGTAGACATTATTAATATTATGGGCGAAGAACTGAAATTGAAGGATGAGGGAGAAGTGTTGGTTATTGCTGCGGAGGGGGCGTTACAGAAAAAATTATATCAAACACGTTTAAAAAAGTATGGAATAAAATGTGTAAATCCAGATGAAGAGGATTTTATAGATATTCGGTATTTCATTGAATGTGTGAAAAGAAATGAATTGAATGAAGATTTAGTGCATCAGTTTGGAAATTTTCTTGACAAATTTGGCAAAAGAAATGTGGTTTTAGGGTGTACAGAATTTCCAGTCCTGGTAGAATATATTGATAAATGCCAAAAAACAGAGAGTACAGTAAATTTACGAAAACAATATTGCTTTTACGATCCACTACAGATGACGATAAAGTGGTTGAAAGAAAATTTACAATAGCAAAAGAGAGGTAGAGGATGAGCAGATATATTTTTCTATTCGATTTGGATTCAACGGTAACCAAACAGGAAATATTGCTACTATTTCAAAAAGGCTAGGAATATATGAGAGGATGAGCGAACTTACAGAGAGTACAATGAGGGGGAAATACCGTTTAAACAGAGTTTTTTGCAAAGGGTTGAACTATTGAAAGATGTTCCTGTAAGTGAAGTGAATGAAATGGTCAGCAGAATTCAATTAAACAATCATTTAGTGGATTTTATACAGAAAAATCACGATAGATGCCATATTGTTACAGGGAATTTGGATGTATGGATTGATGGGGTGATCAGGAAGTTGGGAATGGAACGAAATACGTTTTGTTCTAAAGCGATTGTGAAAAATGATTATATTGAAGACGTGTTTAATATTGTAGACAAAAATGCGGTTATTGGTTCAAATGGTTTTACCATTTGTTGCAATTGGAGATGGAAATAATGATGCTGAGATGATAGAGGCAGCGGAAGTAGGAATTGGGTATGGTGGGGTAAGGGAGATTGCACCGGCAGTACTTGCATGTGCCAGTCATGCAATTTATGATGAGGAAAAATTAGTCGAATTTTTAGAAAGGCTCTTGTAAAGGAGGAAATGCAATGCAGGTTTCGAGGACAGTAATCATTAGCTGCGCAGGCATGGGGAATCGTTTGGGGCTTGGAACTACAAAAGCACTGGTTGAAGTAGAAGGTAAACCGTTAATTATGCATCATCTTGAAAAGCTGAAAGATGAGAGTGATATTCGTGTAGTAGTTGGTTATCAGGCAGAAAAGGTAATTAATGTAGTTAGAAAATATCGAAAAGATGTTGTGTTTGTATTTAACCATAATTATAGAGAAACAGGAACAGGTGCAAGTGTTGCGTTAGCATCACAATATGCAAATGAGTATATTTTATCTTTGGATGGAGATTTAATAATACATCCTGATGATATGAAAAAAATATTGGAATGTGATCATGAATTGTGAGTGGAGGAATACCGGATACAGATGAGCCGTGGATGCTTCAGACATACAAAGATGATGGTAAAGAGTTTGTAAGTGCATTTTCAAAGAATATTGGCAATTATGAATGGAATGGCATTACACAAATGAAGAGCGCAAAGATCAAAAATGGACAAGGACATGTTTTTCAGTTAATAGAACCATATTTGCCAATTCCGTTTTTGGAACTTAGAACACGCGAAATTGATACGGTAAATGATTATGAAAGAGCGGTTGAGTGGGTTAGAAATAATTTCAGGGAATAAGATGTATGCAACGTATTTGAAGGAGAAAACAACGTGAAAAGAAATATATTATTAAATCCGGGACCCGCCACAACCACTGACACGGTAAAACAGGCACAGATAGTGCCGGATATTTGTCCGCGGGAACAGGAATTTGTTGAGATAATGAAACAGATCCGCACAGATCTGGTCAAAATCGTACATTGAGATTTAGAGGAATATACATCTGTATTATTCTGCGGTTCGGGAACGATTTCCATGGATGTATGTTTAAATTCGCTGTTGCCGGAGGAAAAGAAAATACTGGTGGTCAATAACGGTGCATACAGTTCAAGAGCGGTCGAGATCTGTAAATATTACGGACTGCCGTTTATTGATCTGAAATTTCCGATTGATGAGAGACCATCGTTGGAAGTAATTGAGCGTACATTAAAAGAAAACGAGGATATTGCCCTTGTCTATACGACGCACAATGAGACAGGTACGGGAATTCTGAATCCGGTACGGGAGATTGGGGCGCTGGTGCATCAGTATCATGCAGTATTTGTGGTAGATACAACATCCACCTATGCGATGCGTCCGATCAATATCAAAGAAGATAATATTGATTTTTGTATGGCATCCGCACAGAAAGGTCTTATGGCAATGACAGGAGTATCTTTTGTTGTCGGCAAAAGAAGTATTATTGAACAGTCAAAGGATTATCCAAAGAGATCTTATTATTGCAATTTATATCTGCAATATGATTATTTCGAAAAACATGGAGAAATGCACTTTACCCCACCGGTACAGACTATTTACGCGATGCGGCAGGCACTAAAGGAATATTTTGCAGAGGGTGAGCAGGAAAAGTGGAAACGTCATACCAGAGTTTTTGTGGCCTTACATCAGGGATTGGAAGAGCTGGGATTTCAGGATGTGATAAAGCGGGAATGGCAGGCAGGACTGGTCATTACTGTAAAATACCCAGATGATCCAAACTGGAGTTTTTCTGCAATCCATGATTATTGCTATGAGAGAGGATTTACGATATATCCTGGAAAAATCAACAATACGGAAACCTTCCGGCTTTGTGCGTTAGGTGCTGTTGATGAAGCTGATATCCAGGAGTTTTTTAAAGTATTTCAAGCAGGATTGGAAAGCATGAAAGTGGCGGTTCCTGTTTTTTACCGTGAAGAAAAATAAAAGGATCAGATTATGAGGTGATATGCAATATGGCAGATAACGAGATTGCTATTTTAATGGCAGCGGGACTTGGGACAAGAATGAGACCTCTGACAGATAAAATTGCCAAGCCATTGGTAAGTGTTCATGGGAAATCACTGATTGAAACAATTATTGAAGCGTTGCAGCAGCGTGGTGTCACAATAATTTATGTTGTTGTAGGATATCGGAAAGAGCAGTTTGCTTATTTAACAGAAAAATATGATCATTTGGTATTGATTGAAAATAAGGAGTATCTGAAAAAAAATAATATTTCATCACTGTATGCTGTGGGGGATATTCTGGGAAGTAAGGACTGTTTTATTTGCGAGGCAGATCTGTATGTGACGGATCCTGCAATTTTTTCTGAGGAAATTTAAGAAATCCTGCTATTTTGGAAAAATGATTCCGGGATATTCGGATGACTGGGTATTTGAAATGCGGGAAGGAAAAATTACCAGAGTCGGAAAAGGCGGCACGGATACTTATAATATGGCAGGAATCTCGTATTGGAAAAAGGAAGATGCCGTGTTAATCAGGAATGCCATTCAAGAAGCATATAAAACAGCAGGACATGAACAGCTTTTCTGGGATGAGATCGTGGATCAGGAATTGGACAATCTTGATGTTACGGTAGAAGAGATACCGGCAGATAGTGTGGTTGAGATTGATACATTTGACGAATTATGTAAAATAGATGAGACATACCGTAATGCAGAATAGATGGGAGAAGAGAAATGATTGTAACGGATTTTATAAAACAGATCAAAAAAGTGGGAATTAAAACATTGACAGGTGTACCGGATTCTGCACTAAGGCCATTCTGCGATTATATCAATGGAGTGGGGAAAGAGGAATTTACACATTATGTACCGGCAAATGAAGGGGCAGCAGTCGGTATTGCAATCGGAGAATATCTTTCGACGGGCGTACCTGCCTGTGTATACATGCAGAACAGTGGACTTGGAAATATTGTTAATCCGATCACATCGCTTGCAAATGAGGAAGTATACGGAATCCCGATGCTGTTATTGGTTGGGTACCGCGGTGAGCCGGGCAAAAAGGATGAACCACAGCACAAATATATGGGTAAGATCACAGAAAGCCTGCTGGATGTGCTTGGCATAGAACATATGGTGCTTGGGAAAGAACTCACGGAGCAGGAGATTTCAGAGGGCTTTGGGAGAGCTGCACAAAAGTTAAAGGAAGGGCAGCAGTTTGCGTTTGTCCTGAAGAAGGATTTCCTTGAGATTGAAGAAAAAAGTATTTATGTAAATGACAATTCACTGATCCGGGAAGATGTTATTGCACAGATTATAGAGTCACTGGATGAAAGCGATGTTGTGGTTTCTACGACTGGAAAGATATCCAGGGAGGTATATGAACAGAGTGACAGAATCAACGGAAGCCATGCGCAGGATTTCCTGACCGTAGGCGGGATGGGACACGCATCCATGATCGCATTTGGAATTGCGGAGAATGCAAAAGAAAAACGGGTGTACTGCATGGATGGTGACGGAGCAGAACTGATGCATATGGGAAGTCTGGCATTTATTGCAAAGCAGAAACCGCAAAATTTTGTCCATATCTGTCTGAACAATGAGGCACATGAATCGGTTGGAGGAATGCCGACCGGATGCGTAGGTTGAGTTACGCAGAAGTTGCGCGGACAGTTGGGTACGAAGCTGTTTACTACATTGATACAATGGAAGAACTAAAGCAGGTTTTGCATGACATTAAACCAGAAAGAAAACTTACTTTCATTGAGATAAAGGTTTCCATGCAGTCAAGAGCGGATCTGGGAAGACCAAAAGAAACAGCAGCAGAAAACAAAGAGAATTTTATGAAATACCACGGAGTGAAAGAATGAAAAAAGTATATGCATGTTTTTGTACAGACGTGATCCACGAGGGTCATCTGAATATTATTCATGAAGCAAAAAAATATGGAAAAGTAATTGCGGGTGTATTAAGCGATGCTGCGATGATACGTTATAACCGTTTTCCTACTGTTTCATTTGAAGAGCGGAAAAAGATGTTAGAGCAGATTCCTGAGGTGGATGAAGTAGTAGTACAGAATGAGGTCATGTACGGGAATATTTTAGAGCAGATAAAGCCGGATTATGTCATTCATGGGGATAACTGGCTGAATGATCCGATGGAAGTGATCCGCGATAATGTAATCGAAAATCTGGCAAAATGGGGTGGCCAATTAATCGAAGTTCCATATACATATAATGAGCAGGTAAAAAATATAGAGGCAGTGATGCGGGAGCGCGCTGCCATGCCCGAATATCGCAGAAAACGGCTGCGCCAGTTACTTAAATTATGTCCTATCGTAAAGACTTTGGAAGTGCATAGTGGGCTGACTGGTCTTATAGCCGAAAAAACGGTTGTGGCAAACCAGGGGGAGATCGATCAGTTTGATGCAATGTGGCTTTCAAGTCTGTGTGATTCCACTGCGAAAGGAAAACCGGATATTGAACTGGTAGATATGTCGTCAAGACTGCGTACCGTAGATGATGTACTTGAGGTGACGACAAAGCCGATCATTTTAGATGGTGATACCGGCGGAATGATCGAACATTTTGTATACAATGTGCGTACATTGGAACGCATCGGCGTCTCTGCGTGATCATCGAAGATAAGACAGGATTAAAGAAAAATTCTTTGTTTGGGACAGAGGTAGAGCAGACGCAGGACAGCATCGAGAACTTACTGCCAAGATCCGCGCAGGAAAGCATGCACAGCGCACACAGGATTTTATGATTATTGCCCGCATTGAGAGCCTGATTCTAGAAAAGGGTATGGATGACGCCTTAGAGAGGGCATCTGCCTATGTGGAAGCAGGTGCAGATGGAATCATGATCCACAGCAGGAAAAAAGAACCGGATGAAATCTTTGAATTTTGTGATAAGTTTCGTAATAGGGATGCGGTAACACCGATCGTTGTTGTGCCAACCTCATATAATGCCACCTATGAGAGTGAGTTGCAGGCACATGGGTCAACATTGTGATTTATGCAAATCAGCTTACGCGCAGTGCGTTTCCAGCAATGCAGAAAACAGCTACAGATATTCTGACATATCACAGAGCGAAAGAAATCGATGACAGATTGATGCCAATTAAGGAGATTATTACTTTGATTGATGAGATTTAGGTATTGTAGAATATGCTTGTGGACAGACTGACATTACAGAAAATTGACGATATAGGGAGAAATATTATGAACGATATGTCTATTAAAGAACAAATGATGCAGTTAACAAAACAATGTATTTTATCTAACGATGATAAAGCTATGCTTGAATGTCTGCAAATTTACAAATCATCTTTTGGCTATGATGATTTTTATATTACTAGTTTATCTTCTTTGCGTATTACACCAGAGCCATTGGTAAGCCTTATTTACATAAAACAGCCGGATGAGGATGAACAAGCATGTTGTGATAATATCAACAGATACAATAATTATCAAAATCTTGAAATTACAGTTCTGTCTGCAGATAATTTGCTGGAAGATTTTTATCATTGTTTTACCAGTATGTCAGGTCAATATATCTGCTTTTGCGACTGTAACCACAAATATGACAGCAACCGTATTCGGGCTTTGCTTTTACTACTTAGCCAGAATGATTCTGTTGATGGAGTCGTTTGCAGTCGAAATTTTATTGAGGCAGATAATACAATCCTTGCACATCCTGAGCGAATTTACCGGGAAGTACTTGATGAACATATTTTTGGTGGAAATCAGTTATTAACTTATAGCATTGAAAATGATGTAAATATATATGGCGATTTATCTACTGTTATTATCCATGGATTATGTAAAAACCGTGCCTTTTTTTGAATGTGATATTCCTGATTCAATGCAGCAATCAGCGTTGCTGTATCAGTTACTTTATTCGGCTAAAGTTTTATATACCTATATGCCATTAGTATCTGCTATACTGACACCCGCTTTGCACGATGCCGAATTAGTTCATGATTTTCAAAAATTTTTAAATATCTTTCAAAATCAGTTACTGGAACATACATCAGCAACAGTGAATAATTTTAGCCAGACAGAAAATTTTGTCCCATGTAAAAAGGATATTACATTTTTTATACCGATATGGGTGAATATTATAATTTAAAACCGATTGCAGATGAGGCTGAAGCCCGGGATATAGAGTGTCTTTTACCAGGGATATCTTTGCACCGGCAGAAATTGGTGTTTATTGTCAGCATGTATGTCATCCTGAAAATTCAAGATTTTCTGTGATTCTTCTGCATGATCTGGCACAGGGACATAAACCAAACATCTGGGAGTATGAGCCTTGGAATAAGTTTGACATTGGGATTCTTCCAGGAAAATTCTGGAATAATCTGTGGAGCAGATGCGCCTTTAATTATTATGTCAATCCAAGATGTGGAACATATGAATTTGGTTATCCTAAAAGTGATTTGGTATCGTCTCCTGAACTTGCACAGCGTGTTAGCAGTTTGAAAGAAAAGTTAAATTTAAAGTATGATATTTCGATACTTTATGCACCATCATGGGAGAATGACGGAAAAGAGGATGACTTTATTAAGGCATTGTCTTCTTTAAATGTGAATTTGCTTATCAAGCAGGCCGACTGGTCAGAGGTGTATTCTAATATTACTGAGAATATACGGCAAATGCGAGAACTTCATGAGGGTAAATATGAAAATGTATATTACATTGAGCCGCAGGAAAGTATCATGACAGCACTTGCAATGAGCGACATTATTGTTTCTGATGAATCCAATGTTATGGCGGAAGCATTAATGTTTGGTAAGTTAAGTATTGCGGTTGCTGATTGGCTTATTCCCGATTGTACGCCAAGCAGATATGCGAATCCGATGGATTATGTTATTAAAACAACAAAAAAAGATTTAAGAAAAGATGTTGAAAGGTTTTTGTCATCTCCCAAGTATTATTCTGATTTTTTTGAAAAGGGAAGAGAACTTTTTTCAAATGCAGGAAACTGCTGTGTAGAAATTTTGGATGCGATTGGGTATTTTACATCTGATAAACACAGTACATCACTGCTTTTTTGAAAAAAAGAATGTCATCAAAGTATTCTATCTGCAGTCTGTGGAATTAGTGATAGTGGAGATAAGAGTGGAGAAGAATACATGAATGAAAATAAAATCGCATTTATCATATGCACGAACAATCAATTATATTTTAATGAGTGCTGCTACTACATAAACAGGCTGCTTCTGCCGGAAGGATTCGAGCGGGATGTCATCGGCATTGAGGATGCACCATCGATGTGTGCAGGATACAATGCGGGATGCAGAGCAGTGACGCTAAATATAAAGTATATCTGCACCATGATGTGTTTATCAAAGAATCGAAGTTTATTTTTTATCTGTTAGAGCGGTTTTGTAGTGCACCGGATGTCGGCATGATTGGAATGGTCGGCGGATGCGGGATGCCCAAAACGGAGTTGCTTACCTTGCGTGGAATGAGGGCACTGTGGATTGCAGGGAGCCGGATTTTGCATATCAGCTCATCTGCGACCCGGCACAGCAGGCAGACTGTCTGGTGGATGCGGTGGACGGACTTTTGATCGCGACACAGTATGATGTGGCATGGCGGGAAGATTTATTTGTGAACTTTGATTTTTATGATGTATCGCAGTCCTTTGAGATGCGTAAAGCAGGATATCATATCTTGGTTCCTTATCAGAAGACACCGTGGGTGATTCACGACAGTAGTTTTGCAAAGTTGAATCATTATGATGAGAATCGAAAAATTGCACTTGAAACGTATCCGGATTTTTTTACGGAGGAGGATGGATTTTCATTCGTCTATGAGGAGGAATGGGAGAATCTAAGCGAGGCGCTGGCAGATGAGGTGCGCAGACTAATTGATGTGGGGAATTGGGAAGATGCTGGAAAAATCATAGAGTTGTATCACAAAAACCAGATGAAAAATTCTGCGTTAGAACTGTATGGTGTAATGTGTGAAATCTATGAAAAAGAGCAGGAGTGTGGTATAAAAGAACACTTTTTTTGATAAGACAGGTGACTATGAGGCAGCCTGCCAGAAATACATAACCGTAAGATTTCTTTTGCGCCGGGTAGAGTGCGAAATGGAGAGTGCGGCTTATTCAGAGTTAAAGGATGCAGTGTGGAAGGAAGAATTTCTGCGGAGACACTTCTTTTAATGATTTTGCACGGAAGCTATGATAAGGCGACAGTGCTTCGAAAAGTCATCCCATGGTGTGAAGCAGCGGGAGATAATGACGGTGCACAGAAACTGCAGGCATTCTATGACAGGGTAAAAGGAAAGAAGCTGCCATTTGCATACAGTAAGCGGGTTTCTGTAAAACGGTGAAGAAAATATACAATGTTCGAAGAGAGAAAAAATGTATAAGATTGCAATTATTTATGCAGGTGCAACATACGAGAGTGCGTTAAATCATATAAGACTTCAGGAATTGCTCGGAAAGATAAAAGTTATTGGAATCGGAACGCAGGATATCTATGCGGAGTATGTAGATGGGTATCCAGTGACTACCATCGAAAATATTTTGCAACAGGAGTGGGATTATCTTTTGATTGCAGGTCAGGAACAGAATTTTGCACAAATGAAGGCATTGTTGGTAAGTATCGGAATAGAGGCGGACAGAATTTTTTCGATAATGGTATTTTCGCTGCCAATGTTTGACATGGAAGAATATGTGCAGTTTGTTAACAAAAAGGTAAGCATCATATCAAATCATTGCTGGGGTGGTTTTACTTATCATTCGCTGAAAGCAGAATTTTTGTCCCCATTTATTAATATGTTTATTCCACAAGCAGATTACATCAGACTGTTAGAAAGTTTTGATGCTTATATGAATGAAAAAGTAAAATATTATAAAAATGAATATGAGTCAAATTTAAAAAGAGAATATCCAGTGGCATTACTTGGTGACATAGAGCTTCATTTCAATCACTATAAATCTTTTGAAGAGGCAGAACAAAAATGGTATGAAAGAAAACAACGGATGAATGAGGAAAGGTTGTTTGTTGAAATGCAGACGGATAGTGAAGAACTGGCAGAACGATTTGATAAGTTGCCGTTTAAACAAAAAGTGGTATTCGTTCCGTTTGAAACAAAGCTTACATCAGCAATAAGTTTAAAGAAAATCAATGCAAACTATTCGGGTGCATTTTATGAGAGTGTAAATAGGTTGGCAACAGGACAGCAGGCATTTTACAATATTCTGAAGTTGTTAAATGGAGAAAGAGATTTCTTTAGGGTTAGTGAAAAAATGTAAGCAGTGAATGATTTGAAAAAATGCCGATATTATATTCAGAAAAGTGAATAAATGCATAAAGGAGCAGCTATGAATTTATATGAAAAAATGAAATCCGGCATTTATGTTATTGCGGAGATGTCTGCAAACCATGCGGGAAAGATTGAAAATGCATTTAAGATTATTGAGGAAGCTGCAAAAGCTAGTGCTGATTGTGTAAAGATCCAGACTTATACAGCGGACACGCTCACGATTGACTGTGATGACAGTAAGTACGTAATCATCCGTATCTGTCAGCAACTATATTTTTCTGATACACTCTTTTCATAACAAAGAAAGGAAACTGTATCATTATGAAAACAGATGAAAAAATCACACTGTGGTCTGAAAGAATCCATGAATTTCAATTCAGTGGGCAGACTTGCAAAACATGGTGTCAGGAACATCACGTTCCAGTCTCTTCAATGAATTATTGGATGCGCAAGCTGAAAAAATTGGACGAACAATCAGATACAGATATGATTTTTGCAAAAATGCCAACGGAAAAAGAAATTTCAAAGAATGAGACTTTGAATATCAGCCATCTCCAGTCCGCATTTTTATCACAAACGCTATTCGGATTGAAGTGATGCCTGAATGCCCGCCGGAATTTTTTCGTATTCTGATCCAGGGGCTGAAAGATCATGCTTGATCTGGCAGGTGGCACAACCGTTTACCTTGCCTGTGGAGCTACCGATCTGAGAAAAAGCTATCACGGACTGGCTGCAATTATCAAGCTAAAATTCAAACTTGATCCCTATTCGCGCTGCATGTTTGCGCGCTGCATGTTTGCGTTCTGCAACCGCAGGCGGACTTCTATTAAGATTCTGCAATGGGACGGATCCGGTTTCTGGATTCTGATGAAGAGGCTTGACAAAGATTCCTTTCACTGGCCGGATACTCCGGATGAATTACAGAAAGTGACCCTGAAAGAAATGCATTGGCTGTGTGATGGTCTTTCACTTACTCCGAAGGGAGCTTTTGAAGAAAGACATCCAAAGATTGTTGTATAAAGAACGGATTTGTCAATTCGCAAAAAGCACGAAATACTTGTGGATATCGGTATATATTCCTACACAGTAAAACGTTGATTTTTCTCGAACAGCTGGACTTTCTATGCTATACTGGAATTATCATATAAGAGTTTGGAGATTGCCGGATGGATCCGTTTTTTACAGAGGAACAGCTGAATAACATGAGCCGTGAAAACATGATGGAAGTTATGAGAATCATGCAGAATCAGGTTCAAAAAAAGAGACCGAGGTACAGCTTCTGAAAGACAAGCAGAAAGAACTGGAATTTATGAACGCAATGCTTTCAGACCGTCTTGCGCTTGCACAAAGAAGACGTTTCGGTTCTTCCAGTGAAAAATACGCAGATGGATATGAACAGATGGATCTGTTTAATGAGGCTGAAGTCAATGCAGGTATGGATACTGCTGAGATTGAAGAGGAAATCGTGATTCCATCGCACAAACGGAAAAAACGCACCGGCAAAAAAGAAGAAGATCTCTCTAATTTCGAAGTAACAGAAACAATCGAATATAAACTGACCGGCGAAGACCGCTATTGTCCGGACTGTGGAACAAAGTATAAAGTCGTCACAAAAGAAGTCGTAAAACGACTGAAATTCATCCCCTCCACCTTTGAAGTGGTGGAAGAAGTAACCTATGTATACAGTTGTCCAAAATGTGGTGCTATGATCCGGCCGGAAAAAGAGTTTCCGCTGATCAAGGGAAGCATTGCTACACCTTCGCTGGTTGCCGGAATCATGAATGCAAAGTATGTCAATGGCATGCCGCTGGCAAGACAGGAACGGGAATTCGCAAGGTATGACTTAAATCTTTCAACAAAAACAATGGCAAACTGGATCATCAGCTGTGCAGACCGGTATCTGGGACTGCTTTATAGGCAGATGAAGGAAGAATTCCTAAAGAGCAGATACATCCATTGTGATGAGACCAGGATTCAGGTAATTGATGAACCGGATCAGAAAGGATCATCTCAAAACTGGATGTGGGTATATCTGACAGATCATTACAGTGAATCCCCACAGATGGTTCTCTTTGATTATGAGAGAACGCGTGCCGGATATCACCCGGTAAACTTCCTTGGAGATACATTTCATGGATATCTGACGTGTGATGGATACCAGGCGTATCATGGACTGAACGATTCCATTACCGTAACAGGATGCTTTACCCATGCGAGACGCCGTTTTGATGCTGCGCTCACGGCATTAAAAAAGGATTTCACAAAGGAGCAGCTGAAAGAAACAGTTGCATATCAGGCAATGACGAGGATCGGAATCCTGTATAAAGTAGAGGAACTGATCAAAGATAAGACACTGGAAGAACGGTATCAGGAACGCCAGAAGCAGTCGCGTCCAGTAGTGGAAGCTCTGTTTGAATGGCTGCATTCGATGGAAGATTCTGTAGACAGATCTTCCTTATTGGTGATGCCATTTTATATACGCTGAATCAGGAAAACTATCTTCGCAGGTACTTGGATGACGGGCATCTGAGCATTGATAATAATAGTGCGGAGCGTGCAATCAAAAATTTTGCAGTAGGCCGCCGGAATTGGCTGTTTGCAAGAGTATCCGTGGTGCAGATGCCAGTGCTGTTGTTTATAGTATCGCAGAAACAGCCCTGCTGAATGGTCTGAAGCCGTATGTATATCTTTCCTATGTATTAGACGAGCTTCGTAAAATGGGACCTTTTCCAAAGCCGGATGATCTAAATCGGCTTTTGCCATGGTCAAATGAATTACCGGAAGGATTTCGAACCAAAAAGAAGAAATAAAATGTGCCGCCCTGATGGGCGGCATGTTTAAAAAGGCAAGGTACAGATGATTACGTACTTACGTTGAATCGGGAGAGAGTCTTTTAATAGCATCACAATTCGATATTACACAGAGGGAAGATCTGTTTGCACATTTTTATCTTTATAATGTATCACAGTCTTTTTTGATGAGAGGGAACAGAGAGATATATGCAATTTACACAAGATTTTTTCAAACCGGAAATAAGAGAAGAATTTGAAATCCAAGCTATGATGAAACGCGCCTGGGCGGCGCAAATGGAAGTATTGCAGGTGGTTGCAGATATCTGTGAAGAAAATGGTCTGCAGTATTTTGCAGATGGAGGAACCTTATTGGGAGCTGTGAGACATCAGGGGTTTATTCCGTGGGATGATGATATTGATATATGCTTAAAGAGAGAAGATTATAACCGCTTGATCAGTATTTTACAACGACAGTTACCGTATGGCTTTGTGATGTCAGGAATGTACGCTGGGACAGTGCGTCTTAGAATGGCAGCAAATGTGTCACATCTGCGTGTCATAGCGGATGAAACATTGTGGAATTTTAATGATTATATGAAGTATTTTCACGGATTCCCTTATCAGCGCGTGGAAATCGATATTTTCCATTGGATTATATTCCGGTGGAAGCCAAACTGGCAGATATACAAAAGATTATGATGATACAGGGAATGAATCTTTTAGAAAATTGGACAACACTGGAAAAAGCAGGAAAACTGGAAGAAAGTCTGCAGGAATATGAAAAATTATGTAATGTTAGGATAGACAGACAGAATACGAAAAATGGGCTATGGAAGCTGACAGATGCGATTGCTTCGCTTTGTCATAAAGAAGAGGCAGAATATATAACCAATTATATTTATTGGATAGAGAAAGACAGCTATAAGATGAAAAAAGAATGCTATGATGAGGCAGTTATGCTACAATTTGAGAATATACAGATTCCGGTCCCGGCAATGTATGATGAGGTTTTAAGGGCAGAGTATGGTGGGGACTACATGACACCGGTGCAGGGAGCAGCGGATCATGATTACCCATTTTATGGGCACATGGAGGAGGAACTGAAAAAACAGATAAAAGCGGTTGGCTTTGATGGAAGCGTGGAAGAATTCTGTCAGGAAGTTTCAAGCGGCAGACTATGGGTTTGAGATGAGAAGTGAAAGAAGAGCATATGGCTTACAGAAAATGGTGTGTGGAAAAGTGTGATCAAAATGAACAGAACACACAGTGTGGGCAACTGCATTGTCAGCATTGCCCAACCGTGAATAGTATTTAATCATAAATAATATGCATAGCAATTCTTGATATAAAGATATGCTCATATTTTTTTAAAAGTTCTGAATCGGTAATTGGCTCACCACTGTTAAAAAATCCATATACTGAGTAATTGCCTAATGTAAAACGTCCTTCATCGTCGGCTGGTATAGGGTTGTCAAAAAATATTTCAAAATTCCGTGTGTGTGCAACGGCACAATAAGGATCACCGGGATGAAGTGATTCGGTAATAGCATATTCTCGTTCAGTTTGACCACCAAATATTTTAGGTAATTGCCCATTTATAGGAGCATCACTTTGAGAAATACCTGCCAGTTTACACATGACAGGGAGATAATCTGTAGACGAGATAATCTCGTCAGTGCAACACGGATTTAAGTCGCTGCTACGGAACATGAAAGCTACATGAGAAACGTTCTTTTGACAAGAAAGGCTTATCAGATGGAACTAAATATCCCTGTCCATGGTCAGCAAAAAGACTGATTAGAATTTCTGTGTTTTTATAATTGTTTTCAATATAAGAATATAATAATTCCAATAACGTGTCTATATAAGTTACCATTTTTTTGTAAGTTTCTGATTTGTTTCACTGTAACTTTGTTTGACAGAGGTTTTACTTTGTTTCTCGTAAGTACGATATTTAAGTGCAAGATTATTTTGCATGGCAGGAGACAGATCAAGCTCATCTGCTACATCATGCAAATCGCCAATACACATCCATAAATAGTGATCGGTATCTTTAAATGCCTCCAAATGTTCAATTATATTTATTATTTCCTGTTCGGCACGCGCACCTAATAATTGATGTTGATAAATGTATTGATCAATACCTCTTGTATATCCACATGAATAAGTAGAGCGCCAGTCTCCATCTAGTTTACTGGTAAAATATCCCTGCTCCTTAAAATATTCAGACAGAGTTGGGAAATCGTAAGGAAGCTCATTGTTTAAATTATTGTGAAATAACATATGATTTAATGTGTCCAAACCAGTTTCATATGAGGCTAAACTTGGGAAAGTCCACTCAGCAGTGCTGTACGCTTGAGAGCATATTATACCCTTGGAAAAGAAACGGTAAGTATTTGGCATGCGTTCTTTTAAATGTGAACCTTGAATAATTTCTTGAGTGAGTCCGTCGACAAAGAGACTTAAAACTAATTTTTTACGTTTGGAACTGTGTCCAAGTGCAATTGGTTCTCCATAATAGGCTTTATTGGAAGAATTAATGTGAACACGATTAGGTATTCGATAATAATTAAAATGCTGTGGTATCCTTTGCAGTATCGTATATGTAATATCACCATTTTGAATTTTATGAATGGTGTTTGGAGTCTCGACAGCTATTGGAAGAAGGTATTCTTTGGCATTACCATTGATATATGAGGACACCCCATATTCATGAAATTTTAAAAATTCCCCCTGGTTATATACGAGACTCATGTTGTGGATTTGCTTGGTAACATAATGGGTTGGATTGCGATAGATGCCAATATACCTTGCTTCAGTATCGGATACGTAATACTTGTTACCGATTACATAGTTATTTGGATCACGGGGGGCAGAGTCATTTTTCCCCCAAATTGTTTCCCGGCGTTCAAAAAATGCTGCTATATCAAGCAAACCCTTTAAATCCTTTTTTTCAGTATATTCATCAATAAGTATTTTAAGTTGAGAACTCAAAATGCTTATTTGAGTATTTGCATCAGTTCGGATATCATTCCAGTCTGCGTTGAAATAATCAAATAAAAAGCAACAGATCTCATAATTTTTTAATGCAGGTAAAGTCATATTCTGAGCCTGATAAATACTTGCTTGGTAATAATAGCATTCATAACTGGTTGGAAATTTACGGAGACAGTCTGTTATAATATTTTGAGCCTGTTCATATTGCTTAATTGTAAGAAAATAAATACATTGATAAAAATAAAAATCTCGGTCATATGGATAAATGAGATGTAAATCCTGTAAGAGTGTTTCTACTAAATTCATATTAGAGTGCTGCAAAGCAGATTCAATGAGGTCTTTATCTGGTTGTTTCATTGTACAATAGCCTCCTATCTGTTATAATTGTATCATAAAGTAAAATTACAGAAAAGGCTTATTTGCATATAGGAGACGATATGTTAAAGTTAAAACAGGATAAATTATTGGATGAAGAAGCACTTACAGTAATTTGTGAAGCACTTCATGTTAACAACCAAGATATTACAGATATAGATATTATGAAAAAGGGAATGACGAATCGGTCATTTACATTTCGATGTAAAGGCAAACGTTATATGATACGAATTTCAGGAGTTGGTACAGAAAAACTGATTGATCGGTGTCAGGAAAAAGAGGTATATGAAGCAATCCGTGATATGGATATTTGTGATCCGGTCATTTATATAGATTCTGAAAAAGGATATAAAATATCGGAGTTTTTGGAAAATTCGCGGGTATGTGATCCGATGAATGGTTTGGATGTAAAAAGAAGCATGGAATGCCTGAAAAAGATTTCATGACAAAAAAGTTAGCTGTCGGCCATACGTTTGATCTTTTTTGGTCAGATTGAAAAGTATGAGTTGCTTCGGGGAAATTCAAAATCTGTCTATGCAGACTATGAAAAAACAAAGAGGGATGTTTACTGGTTAAAATCATTTATTGATCGCAATATAGAAGAAAAGGTACTGACACATATTGATGCAGTTCCAGATAATTTCTTGTTTGTAAAAGATGAGTACGGAAAAGAACAGATTAAGTTGATTGATTGGGAATATGCAGGAATGCAGGATCCACATGTGGATATCGCTATGTTTGGTATTTATTCATTATATGACAGAGAACATATGGAACAATTGATTGATGCTTATTTTCCAGAGGGCTGTTCGAAAAGAATCAGAACAAAGATTTATTGTTATATTGCAGTGGGTGGTCTTTTGTGGAGTAATTGGTGTGAATATAAAGAAAAATTGGGAAATAGTTTTATGGAGTATGCAACCCATCAGTATCAGTATGCAAAAGAGTATTCTTATATTGCACTGTTGAAATTGCAGGAAATGGAGAGAACATTACATGCATAAAGTAGAACGTGCCATAATCCTGGCAGCCGGAATAGGAAAAAGAATGAACCCCGTTACATTAGGAACGCCCAAACCTTTGGTAAAGGTAAATGGAGTTAGAATGATTGATACGATAATAAAGGCACTGTATCAGAATGATATTACAGAGATTTATATTGTAGTAGGATATTTAAAAGAGCAATTTTGTGAGATACGGAAGGAGTATCAGGGGATAACATTGATTGAGAATCCATATTATGCAACATGCAATAACATTTCATCATTGTATGTTGCGCGGAAATATCTTGAAAATGCAATTATTCTAGATGGAGATCAGATCATATGTAATGAGAGAATTTTGATATCGGAGTTTTGCCGGTCGGGGTATAATAGTGTATGGACATTTGAAGAGACGGATGAGTGGCTTCAGACAGTGAAAGATGGAATTGTGACAGCTTGTAGCAGAGTTGGGGGGGGATGTGGATGGCAACTGTATAGCATTTCGCGTTGGACAGCTGAGGATGGAAGAAAACTAAAAAAACATCTGGAACTCGAGTTTGAACAAAAGCACAACACACAAATATATTGGGATGATATTGTTATGTTCTGTCATTCACAGGAGTATCAGCTTGGTATTTTTGAAATGCAGCCAGATGATGTGATAGAGATAGATAGTTTAGAAGAGCTGATAAGCATAGATAATAACTATGTGAAATATAGGGAAAAGGGACTAGCATGAAAAAAAAAAGAAACGTGAACAAATTGATTGGTTAATTACAATCGTGCCATTTTTATTAATCATTAGTTTATTCGTATTATTTATCATATTGCCAGAGCAATCTAATTATATTCTTGGTCGGATACGATTTTTCTTAGGAGATACTTTTGGAAGTTATTATATTATGATAGGGATAGTTTTTTTTGTGTTTCCATCTATCTTGCGGGCTCAAAATATGGAAATATTATTTTGGGAACACAGGGAGAAAAACCTAAAAATTCTTTTTTTTCATGGGGAGCAATGATGTTTACCTGCGGATTGGCAGCAGACATTTTATTTTATTCTTTTTCAGAATGGATGATGTATGCATCAGATCCACATATCATAGAACTAGGAAACATTCAGAAATGGGCTGGTATATATCCACTGTTTCATTGGAGTTTTATTCCATGGAGTTTTTATTTGGTGCTTGCAGTGGCATTTGGTTTTATGTTACATGTTCGAAATAGAGAACGTCAAAAATATTCAGAAGCATGCAGACCAATATTAGGAAAACAAACCGATGGCATTGGTGGAAGAATGATAGATCTATTGGCAGTATTTGCATTGATTGCTGGTACAGCAACAACATTTGGTATTGCCACACCGCTTATATCAGAAATTTTAACGGATGTTTTTCAGATACAGTTAGAGCGTACAGCCTTGAACTTGATCATTCTGATTATCACATGTTTAATTTATACATATTCTTTACTTCATGGATTTCATGG
>ENA-OQCN01000589-OQCN01000589.1-human-gut-metagenome-genome-assembly--contig:-NODE-589-length-19378-cov-2.656537_pt1 | contig 19378 bp, 20 predicted proteins | sample MGYA00242497_ERZ504576 | MGnify/ENA primary metagenome ERZ504576 (study PRJEB26092, sample SAMD00036296) | human gut metagenome | host: Homo sapiens | study: EMG produced TPA metagenomics assembly of... | reverse complement strand
CTTTGATGTCAGTCCGGTGCCGGAAGTACTTTCGGGTTCAAAAGTTCTGTATTCTTTGCCATTTGGAACTTCCTCTAACACAACTGCATTGTGGACTGCCTCTGCGGCATCTTTTCCCCAGGTAAACGGTCCGTGATTCTTACAGAGTACCGCCGGTGTATACATCGGTTTGATGCCTCTTGTCTCAAATGTCTCGATGATGACTAATCCGGTATTTTTCTCGTAGGCTTCCTCGATCTCCTCCGGCGTCAGGTTTCTTGCACACGGGATCGGACCGAAAAAGTAGTCTGCATGTGTGGTTCCATAAAGAGGGATATCTCTTCCTGCCTGCGCCCATGCGACAGCTTCCGGGGAATGGGTATGTACGATTCCACCGATCTCTTCGTATTTTTTATAAAGTTCAATATGCGTTGCCGTGTCAGATGACGGTTTGTATCTTCCCTCGATCTTATTGCCCTCTAAGTCCATGACAACCATATCATCCGGGGATAATGCATCATAATCCACACCGCTTGGCTTGATCACAAAATATCCGCTCTCTCTGTCAATTCCGCTGACATTTCCCCATGTGTAGGTGATCAGCCCGCGCCGCGGCAGTTCCATATTTGCCTCATAGACCTGTTTTTTTAATTCCTCTAACATGATTTCTGTTCCTCCATAATACGTTTTGCAATGCCCTCTGCATCCAGCTCATATTTATGAAGCAGTTCTTTTGCCGGCCCTGACTCTCCGAACACATCCTTCACGCCGATCCTCGTGATCTTTGTCGGACATTTTTCACCGAGCAGCTCTGCCACTGCACTGCCAAGTCCGCCGATAATGGAATGTTCCTCCACCGTATACACACGGCCGGTCTGTTTTGCTGCTTTTAACACCAGTTCCTCATCTAACGGTTTGATCGTATGGATATTGATAACCTGTGCGTCAATGCCGTCTGCTGCCAGCGTTTCTGCTGCTTTTAATGTTTCCGATACACAAAGACCTGTTGCAAAAATCGTGATATCTTTTCCTTTCCGCAGTTCCACACCTTTGCCGATCTCAAACTTGTATTCCGGATTGTCATTGATGACCGGAACCGCAAGTCGTCCAAAGCGCAGATAAACCGGTCCTACATACTCGTAAGCTGCCCGCACGGCTGCTCTTGCTTCCACGTCATCGCTTGGATTGATGATGACCATGCCAGGGATCTCGCGCATCAGTCCGATATCCTCGTTGCACTGATGTGTCGCACCATCCTCACCGACAGAAATGCCTGCATGTGTTGCCCCGATCTTGACATTCAGATGCGGATAACCGATCGAGTTGCGCACCTGCTCGTAAGCACGTCCTGCTGCAAACATGGCAAATGTGCTGACAAACGGTACTTTCCCACAGGTGGAAAGTCCTGCTGCGATCCCCGTCATATTTGCCTCTGCAATACCGCAGTCAATATGGCGCTCCGGGAACGCTTTTTTAAAGATACCTGTCTTGGTAGCTGCTGCGAGATCCGCATCCAGCACAAACCAGATTTCTTTTTCTTTTCCAAGTTCGGCTAATGCATTGCCATAGCTTTCTCTGGTCGCGACATTTTTACTTCTGACATAAATGCTTCACCCCGCCTTTCCCAGTTCTTCCATTGCAATCGCATATTCCTCATCGTTCGGTGCTTTTCCGTGCCAGCCTACCTGACCTTCCATATAAGAAACACCTTTTCCTTTTAAGGTATGTGCGATGATTGCTGTCGGCATGCCTTTTGTCTCCCTTGCCTCTTTAAAAGCCTCCGCAAGCTGTGCAAAATCATTTCCATCTGCGACATGGATCACATGGAAATTAAAAGCCTCAAACTTTTTATCGATCGGATCCGGTGAGCAGACTTCATCTAATGTTCCGTCAATCTGCATGTTGTTATTGTCGACGATCACTACCAGATTGTCAAGCTTACGGTGTCCGGCAAACATGGATGCCTCCCACACCTGGCCTTCCTCGATCTCGCCATCACCTAACAGCGTATAAACACGGTAATCTTTGTGATCCATCTTTCCTGCAAGTGCCATTCCGACCGCACAGGAAATTCCCTGTCCCAGAGAACCGGATGACATATCCACTCCCGGAATATGCTTCATATCCGGATGTCCCTGTAAATAGGAACCGGTATGACGCAATGTCTCCAAATCCTTCACCGGAAAATATCCGCGGTTTGCCAGCGCAGAATAAAGTCCCGGCGCCGTATGTCCTTTCGATAAGACAAAGCGGTCACGATCCTCCATTTTCGGATTTTTTGGATCAATATTCATCTCTTCAAAATATAAATATGTAAAAATTTCTGTCGCCGAAAGCGATCCCCCGGATGCCCCGACTTCGCAGCATGCGTTGCAGTCACGATGCCCTTGCGAACCTCGACTGCAGTCTGCTTCAGTTCTGTGATAGTCATTGATACCCTCCTTTAGTGTCATATAAACTCTGCGAAACCCACCTCAAACTCTTCTCACGTTAAGCTGCTGACGGGTTTCGCAATGATTTTTATTACTCTCCGAAGACGGCAGAGCGGTTTCTATAGTCTTTTTGTAAAACCTTAGTCACCGAAAACCGCTCTATAGTCCTTCTGGAATTTTTCGATTCCTGCGTCGGTCAGTGGGTGTTTTGTCATCTGGACGATTACGTTGTACGGCACGGTTGCGATATGTGCACCTGCTAATGCGCAGTCTGTGACATGGATCGGGTTACGGATGGATGCTGCGATGATCTCTGTCTCAAGTCCATAGTTGTCAAAGATCTGAACAATATCCTGAATCAGATCGATGCCTGCTGTACTGATATCATCTAATCTTCCAAGGAATGGAGAAACATAGGTTGCGCCTGCTCTTGCTGCGAGGAGTGCCTGATTTGCAGTAAAGATCAGTGTTACATTGGTCTTGATGCCCTCTGCAGAGAGAACTTTTACTGCCTTTAAGCCTTCTACTGTCATAGGAATTTTTACAACCATGTTCGGATGGATCGCTGCGATCTCACGTCCCTCTTTGATCATGCCCTCTGCATCAACAGTTGTCGCTTTTACCTCACCGCTGATCGGTCCGTCTACGATGGATGTGATCTCTTTGATTACTTCGTTAAAATCTCTTCCCTCTTTTGCGATCAGGGATGGGTTCGTGGTAACACCACAGATCACTCCCATATCATTTGCTTTACGGATATCCTCTACATTTGCTGTGTCAATAAAAAATTTCATACTATACCTCTCCTTTTCTTTGTGTGCTCGTGCACACAACTTGTTTTACTTATGATAATCTCTTTTATTTAAAACTTCAACCGTGTTTTTGTGTTTTCATGATTTTGCACAACTTTTTTGCGTGCATGTGCACACTTTTCACAAAACAAGTTTTTGCTTCAAAATATGCACATGCTTTTCCAGTGTTTAACGATAAAACAGTTCCCCAATCTGTAAGTCACGTTTGAAATCACGGATCTTCGTATCTTTGTCAATATAAACAGCCTCGATGCCCATTGCATTTGCCCAGTCGCCCATCTGCTCTGCGGTCAGATCGTATGTAAATGCGGTATGATGTGCGCCGCCTGCAAGGATCCATGCCTCTGCACCGGTATAGAGATCCGGCTGTGGTGTCCAGAAGTTTGTCGCTACCGGAAGTTTCGGCATCGGTTTTTCCACTTTCTTGCAGTCCACATCATTGATGATCAGACGGAAACGGTTGCCAAGATCGATCAGGGAAGTTGCGATACCTTTACCTTCTTTGGAGGTGAATACCAGTCTTGCAGGATCTTCCCTGTCACCCATGGAGAGTGGCTGGCACTTGATGCTGATCGGGCCATCTGCGATGGACGGACAGATTTCCAACATATGTGCCTCTAAGATTCCTTCTTTGCCTTTGACAAAGTTGTAGGTGTAATCCTCCAACATGGATGTTCCCTTTGCATCCTTTTTGCCCTCGGTCATAATCTTCATCAGACGGACCATGGCAGCAACTTTCCAGTCACCCTCTGCTCCAAATCCGTAACCTTTTCCCATCAGACGCTGGATTGCAAGTCCCGGAAGCTGTTTTAATGCACCAAGATCTCCAAAGTGGGTTACGATCGCCTGGTAATTCTTTTCGTCTAAGAAACGTTCAAAACCAAGCTCGATCTGTGCCTGGACTGCAACATGACGGCGGAATTCTTCCGGATCACGTCCCTCTAATAAAATGTCATATTTCTCGTAATATTCATCTACAAGGCATTGGTATCAGATTCGGATACTGCTGCGACGGACTCCGCGATCTCATTGACCGGATATGCATCCACTTCCCAGCCGAATTTAACTGTGCTTCTACTTTATCGCCCTCAGTTACCGCAACGTTTCTCATATTGTCAGCGACACGCATCACACGGATATGGCTGCTCTCGATCACGCCGACTGCGGTGCGCATCCAGGAAGCGATCTTCTCCTGTACCACCGGATCAGACCAGTGTCCGACAACCACTTTGCGCTCGATTCTCATACGGGTCACGATATGACCGTACTCTCTGTCACCATGCGCAGACTGGTTTTCATTCATGAAATCCATATCGATGGAATCATATGGGATCTCTTCATTGAACTGTGTATGTAAATGTAATAATGGTTTTCTGTACTCCTGTAAACCTAAGATCCAGGATTTTGCCGGTGAAAATGTATGCATCCATGTGATGACACCTGCACACTCTTCATCCATATTTGCCTCATTAAACGTTTTACGGATCAGCTCGTTTGTGATCAGTGTCGGTTTCCAGATGACTTCATAAGGAAGTACCCCTGACTCATTTAACTTTGCAACGATGATCTTTGCATGCTCTGCCACATGCTCTAAGCACTCATCCCCGTATAAATCCTGTGATCCGGTGCAAAACCAGAATTTATAATTTTTTGTTTTTAACATGTGCAAATTCCCTCCTGATATACTTTATTTTTTTATTATTTTTATAAGATCGGCATCGTCTCTACCGCTGCCTTTTCTGCTGCCAGTGCCTTTTTATAGTTTTCAATATAAGCATCAAATCCTGCCACATCCGCCGGATCCGGCTCCATGACAGTTCCTGTTTCCCCGTCAAAGATCTTACCGGATAAATACTGCTCTAATGTTTCGCCTTCTGCTTTGTGTACCATGTATGATGCAAGCAGTGCCATGCCCCATGGGCCGCCCTCGCCTGCAGTTTCCATAACTGCTACCGGCGCATCCATTGCCGCTGCAAGGATTCCCTGTCCGACTCCTTTTGTCTTAAACAGTCCTCCATGCCCGTAAATGCGGTCTACTTTTACTTTTTCCTCTTTTAACAGAATATCCAGACCGATCTTTAACGTGGCAAGTGATGCATAAAGATGCTTCTCATAAAGTTTGCCAGTGTAAAATGTGCATCCGGTCTGCGCACGAAAAGCGGACGGCCTTCATTTAAACCGGTTACCGGTTCGCCGGAAAAATAATTGCAGGCAAGCAGGCCTCCACAGTCTTTATCTCCCTCTAATGCTTTCCGGTAAAGTGTTCCAAACAACTCATTCATATCCGGTTTCATGCCAAAGGCTTCTGCAAATTCTTTGAATAATCCAACCCATGCATTCAGGTCTGATGTACAGTTATTGCAGTGAACCATCGCAACGGTATCACCGGACGGTGTGGTTACCATGTCAAGCTCCTCATGTACATTCTTTAAATCTTCCTCGAGAACGACCATCGCAAACACGGATGTTCCGGCAGATACATTTCCTGTGCGGACTGCAACGGAATTTGTCGCAGCCATACCGGTTCCTGCATCTCCCTCCGGCGGGCAGAGTGGAATGCCTGCGGAAAGATTGCCGCTCTTATCCAACAGTTTTGCTCCCTCAGCAGACAACGTTCCTGCTGCCTCCCCTGCAACTAAAACTTTCGGCAGGATCTCACGCAGTTTCCACGGATATCCTTTTGGTGCGACAAGTGCGTCAAATTTATCGATCATTGTCTGATTGTAATCTCTTGTCTTTGCGTCGATCGGGAACATACCGGATGCCTCTCCGACACCAAGTACTTTCTCTCCGGTCAGTTTCCAGTGAATGTATCCGGCTAAGGTTGTAAAATACGAAATGTTTCCTACATGTTCTTCCCCGTTTAAGATCGCCTGATATAAATGTGCGATGCTCCAGCGCTGTGGAATATTAAAGGAAAACTCCTTTGTAAGTGCTGCCGCAGCCTCCCCCGTGATCGTATTGCGCCAGGTGCGGAACGGTACAAGTAACTCCCCGTCTTTGTCAAATGCCATATAGCCATGCATCATTCCGGAAAATCCGATCGCTGCGAGTGATGTGATCACCGTATCGTATTTTTCCTTTACATCCTCTACTAATCTGCCATAACAGTCGGTAAGTCCCGTCCAGATATCATCCAGACTGTATGTCCAGATGCCATCCTCCAAACGGTTTTCCCAGTCATGTGCACCGGATGCAATCGGCTCCCCCGTCTCATTTACAAGAACCGCCTTGATCCTGGTTGAACCGAATTCAATACCAAGTACTGCTTTTCCGGTTTCAATCGTCTGCTTTGCGTTACTCATTATCCCTTCTCCTTTCAGATGTAAACCACTTCTTCTATACTTTCAGCATACAACTTGTATGCATGTGTTAACAAGTTGTTTTTTCTTAAAATACCACTTTATAAAATCTCTATAAATTCGCTTTATTCCTGACCATGTATGGTATAATGTATTAAGCTATGAGCAGTGCCAGATAAGAAGGAACACTGCGGAATAAAATACAGACCAGCACGAACTAATCACAACGTAAAAAGAAAGAGATTTTCCCATGCCATCAGAACATAAAACAAATGAAACCATCAAATACAAACTTGCCACCGCAATGAAAGAATGCATGAAATCCGCCTCCGTAGAGAAGATCACCGTCACGGAGATTGTGGAGACCTGCGGCGTGACACGCCAGACCTTTTACCGGAATTTTAAGGATAAGTATGACCTTATCAACTGGTATTTTGATAAAATTTTACTGGAATCTTTCGAACATATGGGTGAAGGGAAAACTGTGTATGAAGGACTGGTAAATAAATTTCATTATATCCAGCAGGAAAAGCTCTTTTTTAAAGCAGCTTTTAAAAATGACGATCAGAATTGTCTGAGAGATCATGATTTTCAACTGATCTGTGCATTTTACACCGAACAGCTTGAGACGCGCATGGCGTGCAGACTTTCCCGTCAGCTGCAGTTTCAGTTAGAAATGTACTGCCAGGGTTCCATTTATATGACCGTACAGTGGGTGCTTGGCTATCGCAAATGCTCTGCCGAAGAACTCGCACATGCCCTTGCATCTGCCATGCCGGAAGAACTGCAGACTGTATTTCATAAATACGGGTTGGTTTGATGCAGGAAAATGTTACATTCATAAACATTTCTGTTACAAAAAACCTTCCAGGCAAAACAATTATGCCTGAAAGGTTTTCTTTTACTTATGACAATATACGAATCATAAAGCATACATTCTATGATTTCACCGCTGCAATTACATCAGTTTGCGGAAAAGATTCTTAAGATCTTCCACACTGGCATCTTTCGGGTTACCCGGAGCACATGCATCTGCATGAGCAGATTCTGCAAGAAAATCAAGATCTTCTTCTTTTAATGCCTCAAGTTTTGTCGGGATTCCCACATCAACAGAGAGTTTCTGTACGGCATCAACTGCTGCTTTACGATATTCCTCCACAGACATATCGTCCACACCTTTGACTCCCATTGCACGGGCGATCTCACGGTATTTCTCTCCGGTGCAGTCCGCATTGTACTCCATAACGATTGGAAGCATCATGGCACATGCAACACCATGTGGTGTATCATAAACAGCACCTAAGGTATGAGCCATGGAATGTGCAATTCCAAGACCTACGTTAGAAAATCCCATTCCGGCAATGTACTGTCCAAGTGCCATTCCCTCACGTCCCTCTTTCTTGTTGTCAACTGCATCACGCAGGGATCTTGAAATAATTTCAATCGCTTTCAGATGGAACATATCTGTCATTTCCCATGCAGCTTTGGTTGTATATCCCTCGATCGCATGTGTCAGGGCATCCATACCGGTGGAAGCTGTCAGTCCCTTTGGCATGGAAGACATCATATCCGGATCCACGATTGCAATGACAGGCATATCATGTGGATCGACACAGACGAATTTTCTCTTTCTCTCCACATCTGTGATAACATAATTGATCGTAACCTCTGCTGCCGTACCGGCGGTCGTAGGTACTGCAATGATCGGTACGCATGGTTTTTTCGTGGGTGCAACTCCCTCAAGACTTCTGACATCCTCAAATTCCGGATTGGCAATAATGATTCCGATCGCTTTTGAGGTATCCATAGAAGATCCTCCACCGATTGCGATCAGGTAATCAGCTTCCGCTTTCTTAAATGCCTCAACACCGTGCTGTACATTCTGGATCGTAGGGTTTGCTTTGATATCTGAATAAATTTCATAAGCAAGTCCGTTTTTGTCAAGAATATCCGTTACCTTTTTTGTAACACCAAATTTGATCAGATCCGGATCAGAACATACAAATGCTTTTTTGAAAGCACGCGCCTTTGCCTCTGTTGCAATCTCTTCGATCGCTCCTGCTCCGTGGTAAGATGTTTTCGTTTAACATAATTCTGTTTGCCATAATAACCTTCTCCTTTTTCAATACTTATGATACTTTGATTGTAACAGGATCCTATCGTTTTCGTAAGTGACAAAACAGCAAAATTGTAACAAAAAACCTGTATCAGCAAATTACTGATACAGGTCATGTTATGATCCATTATTATACATTGATTTCCGCTTTTACACCAAGTTCTTCCTTGTTTGCATCCAGAATCGGTTTTACCACATTTGCAATGAATTTATCCACCTGGATCGGTGCACGTCCCACATATTTTGCCGGATCCATCGTGGACTGCAGTGCCTCTAATGTCAGGTTAAATTCAGGATCTGCAGCGATCAGTTCAAGCAGATTGTTGTCTTTTCCTTCCTCTTTTACAGTCTTTCCTGCCTGCATGGATAAGGTACGGATCTTTTCATGTAACTCCTGACGGTTGCCGCCATTCTTTACAGCGTCCATCATAATGTTTTCCGTTGCCATAAACGGGAGTTCTGCCATTAAATGTTTGGTGATTACTTTATCATATACAACCAATCCATCCACTACATTTAAGCACAGGTCTAAGATACCATCGATTGCAAGAAATCCTTCCGGAATGGAAAGTCTCTTGTTTGCAGAGTCATCTAAGGTGCGCTCAAACCACTGTGTTGCGGAAGTGATCGCCGGGTTTAAAGCATCGATCATGACATAACGCGATAAGGATGCGATACGCTCGGAACGCATCGGATTGCGTTTGTATGCCATGGCAGAAGATCCGATCTGGTTCTTCTCAAACGGCTCTTCCACTTCTTTTAAGTGCTGTAACAAACGGATATCATTTGACATCTTGTGTGCACTTGCCGCAATACCTGCAAGAATATTTGCAACGCGTGTATCCACTTTTCTGGAATAAGTCTGTCCGGAAACTGCATAGCACTCTTTGAATCCCATTTTTGCAGCGATCATCGGGTCGATCTTGTCAATCGTCTCCTGATCTCCATCAAACAGTTCTAAGAAACTTGCCTGTGTTCCGGTCGTTCCCTTGGAACCGAGCAGTTTTAAAGATCCCATGACATACTCTAGGTCCTCAAGATCCATGATAAATTCCTGTGCCCACAGTGTTGCACGCTTTCCAACAGTCGTCGGCTGTGCAGGCTGGAAATGGGTAAATGCCAGTGTCGGCAGATTTTTGTAAGTATCTGCAAATTTTGCAAGTTCTGCGATAACATTGACCAGTTTTTTATGAACCAGCTCCAATGCCTCCCTCATTAAAATAATATCGGTGTTATCACCAACATAACAGGATGTTGCTCCAAGATGGATGATTCCTGCTGCCTTCGGGCACTGCTGTCCATATGCATATACATGACTCATAACATCATGACGAACCAATTTTTCACGCTCTCTTGCTACATCATAATTGATGTCCTCAGCATGTGCCTTTAACTCGTCGATCTGTTCCTGTGTAATAACCGGCTTTCCATTCTCGGAAAGTCCTAACTCCATCTCTGTCTCAGCTAATGCAATCCATAATTTTCTCCAGGTACGGAACTTTTTGTCCTGTGAAAAATATACTGCATCTCCTTGCTGGCATAACGCTCAGATAACGGACTTGTATATCTGTCTGTACTCATTTCTGTTCTCCTTAACATTTGTTATTATCTATCTCTCAAAATCGCCCCGGATGTCTTCTTTCGGCGGTTCCATCGGTAGGTACCCGTAAGCATCCCTTACAGATACTTAATCCGCCGACCATTTCCTCTAAACGCTCAACTCCAAGGTATCCAAGGAATCCGCACCAATGATCTTACGGATATCTCGATGGAACGATTGTATGCAATGAGCTGTTCTCTCTCCGGGATATCTGTTCCAAAGTAACACGGCCATAAAAATGGTGGGGAACTGATCCTTACATGCACTTCGGTTGCACCGGCATCACGCAGCATTTTTACGATGCGGTCTGATGTCGTACCGCGGACAATGGAATCATCGATCATAATGATACGTTTTCCATCGACCGCCTCTTTTAAAACATTTAATTTCACGCGCACGCTGGACTCTCTGCTGCTCTGTTTCGGCTTGATGAAAGTTCTTCCGACATAGCCGTTTTTCACAAATGCAGTGCCATACGGAATCCCCGACTGCAGGGAATAACCGAGTGCTGCAGCATTTCCGGACTCCGGAACACCGACGACAAGGTCTGCATCCACCGGTGAATCCATGGCGAGGAAACGTCCTGCCTTGATCCTGGATGCATAGACACTGACACCGTCGATATGGCTGTCCGGTCTTGCAAAGTAAATATATTCAAAAATACAGCGCGCCTCTTTTTCTTTTGGCAGTGCTAAAGAAAGGTCAGACTGAATGCCGCCCTCCGGTGTGATCGTAACGATCTCTCCCGGCAGTACATCACGGACATACTCCGCGCCGATCGTATCAAGTGCACAGGTCTCGGATGCCAAAATGTAGGCATTGTCACGTTTTCCAATACAGAGCGGTTTAAAACCGTACGGATCACGCGCTCCGACTAACTTTCTCGGCTCATCACTACCAGTGCAAACGCACCCTTGATCTTCTGGCAGGCACGTCCCACTGCCTCTTCCACACTGTTTGAATTTAAACGCTCACGGGCAATGTGATAGGCGATGACCTCAGAGTCGATCGTCGTCTGGAAAATTGCTCCGGTATACTCTAAATCCTTGCGCAGTTCCATTGCATTGATCAGGTTTCCGTTGTGTGCGAGCGCTAATGTTCCCTTTACATAATTAAGAACCAATGGCTGTGCATTCTCACGGGTGGAAGCTCCTGCCGTCGAATAACGGACATGTCCGACACCGATATCGCCATGCATAGGCTCTAAATTATCCTGCGTGAATACCTCATTGACAAGTCCCATGCCTTTGTATGAGGTTACCTTTCCCTTTGGCCCGTTTGTCTCACTGACTGCAATACCACAGCTCTCCTGACCACGGTGCTGCAATGCAAAAAGACCATAATAGATCGTAGACGCAACGTCTCCGCCATCAAAGTCGTACATTCCGAATACACCACATTCCTCGTGCAGTCCGCTGTCCCCATTCGTCTGCCATGGTGTATCTTTCACAAATCCATTGTTGTCCATAAATGTATCTCCATTAAGCAAATTTCTTACCTGTCAGAAGCTCATATGCCTCTTTGTATTTATTCACGGTCTTTTCGATGACATCATCCGGTAACAGATAGTCACTGTCCGGATTTGCTTTTAACCAGTCTCTTACAAACTGTTTGTCAAGGAAGGCTGTCCCTGTCCCGGCTTGTAACCCTCTAACGGCCAGAATCTGGAGCTGTCCGGTGTGAGCATCTCATCCCCTAATACAACATTGCCATTCTCATCCAAACCAAACTCAAACTTGGTATCTGCAATGATGATACCTTTGGTCAGTGCGTATTCTGCACATTTTTTATATAATGCGATCGTATAATCTTTGATCTGTTCTGCATAAGAAGCACCTTTTCCCGGATACTCTTTCTCTAAGATCTCTCTGCAGCGCTCAAAGGAGATATTCTCATCATGCAGACCGATCTCTGCCTTGGTACTCGGTGTAAAAATCGGCTCAGGCAGTTTGTCGGACTCCTGTAATCCCTCCGGCAGTTTGATGCCGCATACGGTACCGTTTTCTTTATAGCTCTCCCAGCCGCTTCCTGTGATGTATCCGCGGACGATGCACTCGATCGGAAGCATCTCTAATTTTTTGCACATCATGCTGTTGCCGTCAAATCTCTCCTCCTGGAAAAACTCCGGCATATCTTTTACATCAACAGAAATCATATGATTTGGAACGATATCTTTTGTTAAATCAAACCAGAATTTAGACATCTGAGTCAGAATCGCACCCTTTTTTGTGACTTTGTTCTTCAAAATATGATCGAAAGCAGAAATTCTGTCTGTCGCTACAATGATCAGGCTGTCGCCGTTATCATATACTTCACGTACTTTTCCCTCTTTAATTGGCTGAAATACTTTGCTACTCATCCTCTTTGTCCTCTTTTCCGGTGTTATAAGCACCATATCATTTTCTGATGTTACTCAAAAATTATAATACATAGTCTTTTGGAAAGTCAATGATTTGCCCGTATGGACATCGATATGTGATATAGAAAAAATCAGTTCTTTTTATTAGTATTTTGTATAGTTTTAATCATATTATAAGTTGTACTTATATTTTTGTTTATATTCTCTTATTCTCACTTTCTCAGCTTCTTTCCTGCATGAATTTTACCGGAAAATGATCCTTTTCCTTTCAAAAAAGTGCCACAAAACTGATAAATTTCTTTCTGACAGCAGCTTCCCTGCCTGTCCAAAAATAAATATACCAGTCTGTGGCATCTTTTTATCCGGCTATATTATATCGCTCTTTTATTTTTTGATCAGTAAAGATTTTCCTGTCATCTCTGCCGGCTGCTCCATTCCCATCAGCTCGATCATAGTCGGATGATATCAGCAAGGCATCCGTCCTCTTTTAAGGTGTAGGAAGGATCTGCATTTACGAGAATAAATGGAACCGGGTTGGTTGTGTGGGATGTTAACGGCTCGCCGGTCTCGTAGTTTACAAGCTGCTCAGCGTTTCCGTGATCTGCGCAGATGAACATCTGTCCGTCTACTTCTTTTAATGCCTCAACTGCTTTTCCAACACAGGTATCTACTGTCTCAACTGCTTTGATCGCTGCGTCTAAGATTCCGGTGTGACCAACCATATCCGGGTTTGCAAAGTTGATGATGATGACATCATATTTCTCAGAACGGATTGCTGCACATAACTTGTCGCATACTTCCGGTGCGCTCATCTCCGGCTGTAAATCGTAGGTAGCTACTTTCGGAGATTTTACAAGAATACGATCCTCACCTTTGTTTGGCTCTTCCACACCGCCGTTGAAGAAGAAGGTAACATGTGCATATTTCTCTGTCTCGGCGATTCTTGCCTGTGTCATATCATGTGCTGCTAAATACTCACCAAATGTATTTTTCAGTTCTACTTTCTTAAATGCAACTTCTTTGTTCGGAATCGTCACGTCATACTCTGTGAAGCAGATGTATTTTACGTTCTTTCTTGCGCCACGGTCAAATCCATCAAAATCATCCATACAGAATGTTCTTGTGATCTCACGCGCACGGTCAGGACGGAAGTTAAAGAAAATAACAGTATCGTTGTCTTTGATTGTTGCGATCGGTTTGCCGTTCTCTGTAATTGCAGTTGGAACGAAGAACTCATCTGTCACATCTTTTGCATAAGATGCTTCCATAGCTGCTACTGCGCTCTCAGCAGTTTCTCCCTCGCCAGTGGTCAGCACTTTGTATGCTTTCTCCACACGATCCCATCTGTTATCACGGTCCATTGCATAGTAACGTCCGGAAATGGATGCGATCTTGCCAACACCGATCTCTTTCATCTTAGCCTCTAACTCCTCGATGAACTCTTTACCGGAAGTCGGAGCAGTATCACGTCCGTCTAAGAAGCAGTGTACATATACATTCTCAACGCCCTCTTTTTTTGCCATTTCAAGCAGACCAAACAGGTGTGTGATATGGCTGTGTACACCACCGTTCGATAACAGTCCGTATAAATGAAGGTCGGAACCGTTTTTCTTTACGTTTTCCATACCATCTAATAATGCCTGATTTTTGAAGAAATCGCCATCGCTGATTTCTTTTGTGATTCTCGTCAGTTCCTGATATACGATTCTTCCGGCACCCATATTTAAATGTCCTACCTCAGAGTTACCCATCTGTCCGTCAGGAAGACCAACTGCAAGACCACTTGCATTTCCTTTTACAAACGGATAGTCTTTCATAAGTCCGTCGATCACCGGTGTCTTTGCCTGTGCTATGCATTGCCCTCTGTTTTTCATTCAGTCCAAATCCGTTCTAAGATCATTAATACGGTAGGTTTCTTACTCATGTTTTGTTTCCTCACTTTCTATTCTCTTTCCATTTATCAAAAGTATACGATTCTCCTAATCCAGAACCATTATACTGATAACCTCATCTGTTTTCAATAGTTTTTTCTGGCCCAGCTGTTTTTCAAACTTCTTTTGCCTTTGCCTGGCATTCTGTTTCCGTGACCGGATCCCCTCCGGCATCCTTATTAAGCTTTTTCTAATATATAGGAATAAATCGCCCAGTTCGTGGGCGCATCATAATGGAGTCCGTCTCCTTTTGTTCCAAACCCAAGATTCGTCAGATATCGGTAACAATCGATATATGTAGCATTCTCCACCTTCTTGATGCGGTTATTAAATGCTTCAATCCTCTGATTATTACATCTTACCGGAGCACCTGACTTTGTCGGATTCACAGACAACAGATAAAGTTTTGAACTTTCCGGCCATCTGCGATATTTGTTCAGATAGGAACGGATCGATGTCAGGTCATTGACTCCCAGTCCACAGATCACAATCCAGTTTTTAATTTCCGTATGCTGCCGCTGCAGCGACTGTACCTTCGGGAACGCAGTATCTGCCAGCCATGCATATCCCATTCCAGGACAGGATACCACAAAAAAATTCGGCACATCTTCGATTTTGCATTCCTCATTCATCAGATAAAATCTGGAATCTCCCAGAAAAATATACCGTTCATATTCATAGGATCTTCGGTCGGCTCTTCTTCTGCCGGTTCATTTTTTATTTCCATATCCCCGTTGACCTGATTGTCCGCAATATCCGTTTCATTTTTCGTTACATCTGTTTTTATGCTGTCATCGGCATCCGCTTTTTCATCGTCTCTTTCATTTTTTCCCGATGAGTTCCCGGAATTACCTGTTATATTCTCATTTTCTGATCTGTTATTTGATCCACTATGTTGTATGGATGTCTCCGTTTCCTGTAAATCGTCTTCCAGTGAAACGTCCTGACTGTTAGAGCTCTGTGCCCTTGCATTCGCATTATTTTCTTTATATTCCGAATCCGTTTTTCCTGCCTGGTTCCATTCTCTTACCATCACGTTCCAACCGCAGATTATAATCAGGACACATATCAGGATCCGTGCTATTTTCTTTTTCATATATTTCACATTTTCCGCATATATCAAGGGAAAAGGGGATTCCTTCTGCTTTCACTCCCAGAGAGAATCCCCTTAACCTGATTATGATTTATTTATAGTTTACGATCTTACCGAAATCAGCTTTTAAGGAAGCTCCGCCAACTAAACCACCATCGATATCAGGCTGTGCAAACAACTCTGCTGCATTACCTGCATTTACAGATCCGCCGTACTGAATACGAACTTTCTCTGCAGTGTCAGCACCGTATACTTCTTTGATGCAGTCACGGATTGCCTTGCAGACTTCCTCTGCCTGCTCTGTGGTTGCAGTTTTTCCTGTTCCGATAGCCCAGATCGGCTCATAAGCGATTACCATAGAAGCAACCTGCTCTGCAGTAACGTCTTTTAAGTCAGATTTGATCTGCATACGGATCCAGTCTAAAGTGATTCCCATCTCTCTCTGCTCTAATGTCTCACCACAGCAAAGGATTGGTGTTAAGTTATGCTCGAAAGCTTTTTTCACTTTTTTGTTTAACATGCAGTCGCACTCTTTGAAGTAATCACGTCTCTCGGAATGACCGATGATAACGTATTTTACGCCAGCGTCAACTAACATCTCTGGAGCGATCTCTCCGGTGTAAGCACCTTTCTCCTCATAGTACATGTTCTCAGCGCCTACTGCTACGTTGGTTCCTTTTACAGCCTCAACAACAGGTACGATGTCGATTGCCGGTACACAGTAAACAACTTCTACATCATCACTTACTACTAATGGTTTTAATTCCTCTACTAATTTAACAGCCTGGCTTGGAGTCATGTTCATTTTCCAGTTGCCGGCTACGATTTTCTTTCTTGCCATGATCTTATCCTCTTTTTCCCATTTTAAAGTTTGTTGATCTTATTTATCATCGGCTGCACCCCAAGGCGTCATGGCAGCCAACTTTACACTGCAGCTATTTTTTACTTATCATCGGCTGCCATGACACCTGGTAATTCCTTACCCTCTAAGAACTCAAGGGAAGCTCCACCACCGGTAGAGATATGGCTCATCTTGTCACCGAAACCTAACTGGTTAACGGCTGCTGCGGAATCACCACCACCGATGATTGTTGTAGCATCTGTATCAGCAAGTGCTTTTGCAACTGCGATCGTACCAGCTGCTAATGTCGGGTTCTCGAATACGCCCATCGGTCCGTTCCATACAACAGTCTTTGCTGTCTTAACTGCATCAGCATATAACTCCTGAGTCTTTGGTCCGATATCACATCCCTCTCTGTCAGCCGGCATATCTTTTACATCACATACAGTAACTTCTACCGGAGCGTCGATCGGGCTCGGGAAATCTGCGATGGTTACAGCATCTACCGGAAGGAGTAATTTCTTTCCAAGTTTCTCAGCTTTTGCCATCATCTCTTTACAGTAATCGATCTTGGTATCATCTACTAAAGATTTACCGATCTCATATCCCTGTGCTTTTAAGAAAGTATATGCCATACCACCACCGATGATTAATGTATCGCATTTCTCTAATAAGTTAGAGATAACATTTAATTTATCTGCAACTTTTGCACCGCCAAGGATTGCTACGAACGGTCTTACCGGATTCTCTACAGCATTTCCAAGGAAATCGATCTCTTTCTGCATTAAGTAACCAACTACGTTAGAGCCACCTTTTGCAGAGATGAATTTGGTAACACCTGCAACAGAAGCATGTGCTCTGTGGGAAGAACCGAATGCATCACATACATAATCGTCTGCAAGATCAGCTAACTCTTTGCTGAACTCTTCGCCGTTCTTTGTCTCCTCAGCACCACGGAAACGTGTATTCTGTAATAATACAACATCTCCTTCGTTCATTTCAGCAACTGCTTTTGTAGCTGCCTCACCTGTTACATTGTAATCAGATACGAAGTTTACTTTTTTGCCAAGTTTCTCAGAAGTTTCTCAGCTACCGGAGCTAAAGACTCGCCTTCGTTTGGTCCGTTTTTTACTTTTCCAAGATGTGAACAGAGAATTACTTTTCCACCATCGTTGATTAATTTCTGGATGGTAGGAAGAGCTGCGTTGATACGAGTCTCATCTGTGATTTTTCCTTCTTTTAACGGAACGTTGAAATCACATCTTACAAGTACTCTTCTTCCCTTTACATTAATGTCGTCTACTGATTTTTTGTTTAATGACATAAAATATGTCCTCCTTTTATATAATTGAGGTATAAAAACAGGCCCGGTCCAATAGGACCGGACCTGCTAAAAGTCGCATATAGTTATCGTAACCCGTCGATTATGCTAACTCACTGAAGTATTTGATTGTACGAACCATCTGAGATGTGTAAGAGTTCTCGTTGTCATACCATGAAACAACCTGAACTTCGTACTGGTCATCAGATACCTGGTTAACCATTGTCTGAGTTGCATCGAATAATGAACCATATCTCATTCCTACGATATCGGAAGAAACGATCTCATCCTCGTTGTAACCGAAGGACTCGTTAGCTGCTGCTTTCATAGCTGCGTTGATGTCTTCTTTTGTTACGCCAGCTTTCTTAACAACTGCTGTTAAGATTGTTGTAGAACCTGTTGGGGTCGGTACACGCTGAGCAGATCCGATTAACTTACCGTTTAACTCTGGGATAACAAGACCGATTGCTTTTGCAGCACCTGTGCTGTTAGGAACGATGTTAACTGCTGCTGCACGTGATCTTCTTAAATCACCTTTTCTCTGAGGTCCATCAAGAGTCATCTGATCACCTGTGTAAGCATGGATTGTTACCATGATACCAGACTGGATCGGAGCATATTTGTTTAATGCATCTGCCATTGGTGCTAAGCAGTTTGTTGTACAGGAAGCTGCTGAAATGATTGTATCAGAAGCTTTTAATGTCTCGTGGTTTGTATTATAAACGATAGTAGGAAGGTCATTTCCTGCTGGAGCAGAGATAACAACTTTTCTAGCACCTGCATTGATATGAGCCTGTGCTTTTTCTTTGCTTGTATAGAAACCGGAGCACTCTAATACAACGTCAACTTTTAAATCTCCCCATGGGCAGTTGTTTGCATCTGGGAAAGCGTAGATTTTGATCTCTTTACCGCAAACGATGATAGAATCATCTGTGCTGGAAACTTCATCAGCATGCTCATATTTACCCTGAGATGAATCATATTTTAACAAGTGTGCTAACATTTTAGGACTTGTTAAATCATTGATTGCTACTACTTCATATCCTTCTGCTCCAAACATCTGTCTGAAAGCAAGACGACCAATACGGCCAAAACCATTGATTGCTACTCTTACTGCCATTTTTAATTCCTCCTAGAATTTGTAAATGTGATAACTTGATGGGACTTATGCCCGTCCCAAGCTTCCTTTATTTTAACCAATTTCTTTTGAAAGTTCAAGCCTTTTTCTCGACTTTATTCTGTGTTTGTTAAATTTTTCACTATATGCAATTTTCCGGTCGTTTTTTCATGAATTTTATACAAAATATACAAATATGACTTCTTTTCTTTTGTGGGATAGGCTATACTATATCATAAGCTACTTACCAAATGTTGGTTTGTTTATGAAATAAATCGCCCGTCCCAATGGTGTGTCGCAGGTCTGTGAGTGGCATCTTGCGCAAAGCCGGAGTTAATTTTGGTTCCATTGTACGAAAATAAGAAAAGTCTAAGTGTGTCTGAGTTAGATTTTCTCGGAGTGACGTGACCGGCGTTCAACGAGCCATCCGTGGCTCGTGAAGCCTTGTTCTGCCATCCGTGGCAGAACATCACTG
>ENA-OQCN01000588-OQCN01000588.1-human-gut-metagenome-genome-assembly--contig:-NODE-588-length-19429-cov-3.226868_pt1 | contig 19429 bp, 40 predicted proteins | sample MGYA00242497_ERZ504576 | MGnify/ENA primary metagenome ERZ504576 (study PRJEB26092, sample SAMD00036296) | human gut metagenome | host: Homo sapiens | study: EMG produced TPA metagenomics assembly of... | reverse complement strand
CCACAGCGTGGGGAGGTGGCCGAGCAAAGCGATGGCCGGAGGGGCTTTGCCCGTTCTCCCCCGGCTTACAGCTCCACCCTCATGTACACCAACTCCTGATAGTCCCCGTTCCGCTTGCGAAACCCGCGTGGGTTGCGCCCATACTCCACAAAGCCCAGCTTTTTATACAGCGCAATCGCCCGTGCGTTGTCCGCTACCACGTCCAGCTCCAGCTGCAGATACCCGGCCTGCCGGGCGCAGTCGATGCACGCCGCTGTCAGGCATAGCCGATTCCCTGCCCCCAGTATGCCTGCAAAATGCCGATGCCAAATTCCGCACGGTGCGCCAGCTTGCACGGCTTACCCACCGCGCTGATGCCCGCCGTCCCGGCCAGCTGGCCGTCCACAAACGCCAGAATTTCGATTTCCCGCGCACTCTTCGTTGCCTGGGCCAGAAACTCCGCTTCCTGCTCGGCAGTCATGCTGCTCTCGTCAGGGTAGGTCAGCAGGTATTCCGTCTCCGCGTGCGTTTTGTTGAACACTGCCAGCGCAGCATCCCCGTCTGGTGCGTCACCATTGCGCAGATAAAGCTCGCTGCCGGTTTTGGTCGTAAGGGTTTTGGTGTATTGCATCGTGTTCCTCCTGTATTTATATGCTGTTATCGGACGGTACAAGCGGGCCGGGCATGCCCGGCCCCTACACTACGGCAAAAAATTTGCCCCGCAGCTACCGCGAAGTCAGGCGGGTGGATATGGAATCCGCCCCTACAGTATACCATATCGTCACCAATAAAAAACACCGCTTACCCTCAACAGGCAAGCGGTGTCTTTTTATCAAGTTATCTGACTAATCAGACCAGCTCGATGATAGCCATCTCGGCGGCGTCGCCGCGACGAGGGCCGGTCTTGTAGATGCGGGTGTAGCCGCCATTGCGGTCAGCGTACTTGGGGCCGATCTCATCAATGACCTTCTTGGCAACGTCCTCCTTGGTGATGTAGGAGAAGACCTGACGCTTTGCGTGCAGATCGTCCTGCTTACCGAGGGTGACCATCTTCTCGGCCATGGAACGAACTTCCTTGGCGCGGGTAACGGTGGTCTCGATCTTGCCGTTCTCAAACAGGTAGGTCACCATAGCGCGCAGCATAGCGTTGCGGCTGTCGGTGGCACGACCGAGTTTACGGGTACCGGGCATTTCGATTCACTCCTTATCAATAGAATCCGCGTGTCGCGGGGGGTTAGTTTTCGTCTTCCTTGGTCAGAGAGAAACCAAGCTGTCCAGCTTTGCCATGACCTCTTCGAGAGACTTGCGGCCCAGGTTGCGGACCTTCATCATCTCGTCCTCGCTCTTGCCGATGAGTCACCAACGTGTTGATGCCGGCACGCTTGAGGCAGTTGAAGGAACGGACGCTCAGGTCCAGCTCCTCAATCGTCATCTCCAGTGCCTTCTCACGGCCCTGGTCGTCGTTGTCCACCATGATCTCGGTCTCGCCGGTCTCATCGCAGAGGTTCACGAACAGGTTCAGGTGCTCGGTCAGCACGCGGGCCGCCAGGCTCAGGGCCTCCTGCGCATTGCAGGTGCCGTCGGTCCAGACTTCCATAATCAGCTTATCGAAGTCGGTGATCTGGCCCACACGGGTACGATCCACCGTGTAGTTGACCTTGAGGACGGGGGTGTAGATGCTGTCCACAGGCAGGGTGCTGATGTCGTTCTTCTCAATCAGCGCCTGCTTGTTCTTCTCAGCAGGAACGTAGCCGCGGCCCTTGTCAAAGGTCAGCTCCATGACCAACTTAGCGCCCTCGCCCAGGGTGGCGATGTGCCACTCGGGGTTCAGGATCTCGAGGTCGTCGCCGCCCTTGATGGTGCCGGCAGTGACCTCGCAGGGGCCGACGGCCTCCACGCGGACGGTCTTGGGGCTTCGCCGTAGATCTTGGCAGCGATGCCTTTGAGGTTCAGGACGATTTCGGTGACATCCTCACGCACGCCCTCGATGGTGGTGAACTCATGCACCACACCGTCGATCTTGACGCTGGTGACAGCCACACCGGGCAGAGAGGACAGAAGCACACGACGCAAGCTGTTGCCCAAGGTCGTGCCGAAGCCGCGCTCGAGGGGCTCGACGACGAACTTACCGTAGCGGCCATCCGGGGAAAGGGCAGCCGTTTCGATCTTGGGGCGTTCGATCTCCATCATAAAAACCCTCCTTGTTAAGCCGATGCCCGAAGGCACCGGTTCGGTTGGAAAAATCGTAGAAAACAGTTAAGAGGATTACTTGGAGTACAACTCGACGATGAGGTGCTCTGCGATGGGCACATCGATGTCCTCACGAACGGGCAGCTTGGTGACAGTGCCTTCAGGGCGTTCTTGTCACGCTCCAGCCAGGAGGCAGCAGCACGACAGGAGCCTCCTCGCCCAGCAGCTTGCTGAACTTGACGGAGGAACGGCTGGACTCGATGACTTCGATCACATCACCCGGCTTGACCTGGTAAGAGGGGATGTTGACACGCTTGCCATTGACAGTGAAGTGGTTGTGGGAAACCAGCTGGCGGGCGTCGCGGCGGGTCTTGGCAAAGCCCAGACGGTAGACGACGTTGTCGAGACGGCGCTCGACGAGGACCAGCAGGTTGACACCAGTCTGGCCGGGCATGCGGGAGGCCTTCTCGTAGTAGGTATGGAACTGGTTCTCCAGGATACCATAGACGAACTTGACCTTCTGCTTCTCGTTCAGCTGGGTGGCGTACTCGCTCTTCTTCTTTCTCATCTGGCCGCCGGGGTTACGATTGGTGGTCTTTTTGCCATAACCCATAACAGCAGGAGAAATGCCGAGAGCACGGCAGCGCTTAGCGATAGGTTGGGTATTCTTAGCCATATCTCATGTTCTCCTTTCAATCAAACGCGGCGGCGTTTGGGCGGGCGGCAGCATTGTGGGGGATGGGGGTCACGTCACGGATCATGGTGACCTCCAGGCCGGTTGCCTGCAGGGCGCGGATAGCGCTCTCACGGCCGGAACCGGGGCCCTTAACGTAGACCTCAACGGTCTTCATGCCATGCTCGCATGGCGGCCTTGGCAGCGACCTCAGCAGCGCTCTGCGCAGCGTAAGGAGTGCTCTTACGGGAGCCACGGAAGTTCAGCGCACCAGTGCTGCACCAGGAAACGGTGTTGCCCTGGGTGTCGGTGATGGTCACGATGGTATTGTTAAAGGTGCTCTGGATGTGAGCAGCACCGGCGCTGATATTCTTGCGCTCTTTTTTCTTAGTGCGGGTTTTTGCCGCAGTAGCTTTGTTAGCAGCCATGTCTCAGTTCCTCCTTACTTCTTTTTGTTAGCGACAGTGCGCTTGGGACCTTTGCAGGTACGCGCATTGGTCTTAGTGCGCTGGCCGCGGCAGGGAAGACCCTTGCGATGGCGCACACCACGGTAGCACTGGATCTCGGTCAGACGCTTGATGTCAAGCGCGACGTTACGGCGCAGGTCGCCTTCCACCATGATGTTGTTTTTGTCGATGTAGTCACGGATCTTGGCCTCTTCATCAGCGGTCAGATCCTTGACGCGGGTATCAGGGTTAATTCCGGTACCGGCGAGAATCTCGTCGGCAGTGGACTGGCCAATGCCGTAAACATAAGTCAGACCAACCTCGATCCGCTTCTCGCGAGGCAGATCAACACCAGCAATACGTGCCATAAAGCACCTCCATTAGTAACATCCCATGTCCTGGTCGGGGCCTGCGCCGGGAATCTACGCACTTGGCCCCCAAGCGTTTTGGGTACGGTTTCCGCGGAATGCTCCGCGGACCTTTAGCCCTGACGCTGCTTATGCTTCGGATTGGCGCAGATGATCATCACGCGGCCTTTGCGCTTGATGACCTTGCACTTCTCGCAAATGGGTTTCACGGAAGGTTTTACCTTCATGATGTTAACCTCCTTTATAACACAAGGCGCTTCTTACTTGGAACGCCAGGTGATCCGGGCTTTGGTCAGGTCGTAGGGAGACATTTCCATCGTGACCTTGTCGCCGGGCAGGATGCGGATGAAGTTGGTCCGCAGCTTGCCGGAAATGTGAGCCATAACCACATGGCCGTTGGGCTTACCCTCTTTGTTGAGGAGTTCAACCTTGAACACAGTGTTGGGCATGGCCTCCCGAACGATACCTTCTACTTCGATGACATCTTCTTTAGACAAGCTGATTGCCTCCTTGAAGGGTTCCGTCAGTTCTGCGCCGCGTCATAGGCGCGGATCGCATCCCTGAGTTGTTGATCGCTTTTCAGAAGCTCGTTCTCAAGAACGGTGGTCGTAGGTGCAACGTGCTGCTTCTTTTTGCGCTTGGGGTTGTCCAGCTTGCGCAGGTCCCCGTCCGCGAGCAGAAGCATCTGTTCCTCCACAGCCAGAACAGCCAGTGTGCGGGTCTTATCCCGCCCGGCTTCGAGCGGACCAGTTGGCCTTTTACAAAGTCCATCCGGGTTCCTCCCAGCCGTGGGTCAGGACCTCGGCGCCAGCCGTGGTGATAGCCATGGTGTGCTCAAAGTGAGCCGCCAGGCCGCCGTCACACGTCTGACCGTCCAGCCGTCCTTCAGCGTCTTTACCGCGTACTTGTACTGGCATACCATCGGCTCAACGGCAATGCACATGCCCGGCACCAGACGCGGACCGCGTCCGGCATTGCCGAAGTTCGGGACCTCCGGGTCCTCGTGCAGCTCCTTGCCGACACCGTGGCCGACGAAGGTTCGCACGACGGAGAAACCGTTCTCCTCGACATAGGACTGTACAGCGTGACCGATATCCCCTACCCGATTGCCGCCGCACGCCATCTCAATGCCGCGATGCAGGCTTTCTTTGGTAACATCCAGCAGCCGCTGGGCCTCGAGGTCGATCTTGCCGCACGCATAGGTGCAGGCATTATCGCCGTTGAAGCCGTCGATCTTGCAGCCGGTGTCGATCGAGACGATGTCGCCGGGGCGGATCTGCTGCTGTTTGTTGGGGATGCCGTGAATGACCGTGTCATTCACGCTGATGCACGCCGTGGCCGGGAAGCCGTACAGGTGCAGGAAATTGGGTCTTGCACCGTGGCGCACGATAAAGTCATAGATGATTTTGTCGATCTCTGCGGTAGTGATACCGGGTTCAATCGCTTCGCCGCCAGCCTTCAAGGCAGCAGCGCTGATCGCGCATGCCTTGCGCATTTTCTGCAGCTCGGCAGCGTTTTTGATTTGGATCATGGATGATCAAGCCTCCAAAAGCTTGAGAAGGAACGCAGTCGTGGCCTCGATGGAACTGGTCGGGTACCTCCACAAGCTTGCCGCGCTGGCGATAGAACTCGACCAGCGGCTCGGTCTGCTCGTGGTAAGCCTTCAGGCGATCCAGTACGGTGCAGGCTCATCATCCTGCGGATGGCAAGCTCACCGCCGCAGCGTCACAAACGCCCTCTTTGGCACTGGGTTTGTTGACGATGTGGTAGCTGGCGCCGCATTTTGCGCAAACGCGGCGGCCGGACATGCGGCGGGTGATGGCCTCGTCGGGAACGATCAGGTTCACGACCTTGTCGATCTCCACGCCCATCTGCTCCAGGGCCTCGCCCTGGGCAATCGTGCGCGGCATACCGTCGAGGATAAAGCCCTTTGCGCAGTCAGGCTCGGCCAGGCGCTCCTTCACGATGCCGACGATCACGTCGTCAGGCACCAGAGCACCGGCGTCCATAAAGCCTTTTGCCTTTTTGCCCATCGGGGTGCCGTCCTTGACGGCGGCACGCAGAATGTTGCCGGTGGAAATGGTCGGGATGCCCAGCTTATCGCAGAGGATCTCTGCCTGAGTTCCCTTGCCGGCGCCGGGGGCGCCCAAAAGGATCAGTTTCATCGCACATTCCCTTTCTCTTATTCCAAGAACCCTTTGTGGTAACGGGCGGTCATATAGCTTCCAGAGAACGGCCGGTCTCAAGCGCCACACCCACGACGATCAGCAGCGTAGTACCACCAGCTGGATGGAAGTGCCGGTGATGTTGCCGAGGATGATGGGGAAGCCTGCCACGATGGCCAGGAAGACCGCGCCGATCAGAGTGATCTTGGACAGGGTCTTCGTGATGAAATCGCTGGTGGCTTGCCGGACGGATGCCGGGGATGGTGCCGTTGTTCTTACGGAGCTGGTTGGCAATGTCCACGGGGTTGTACTGGATCGCAACGTAGAAGTAGTTGAACGCAACGATCAGCAGCACGTAAACGATGAGGTAAAGAGCGCTGTTGTAATTGAACACGCTGAAGAAAGCGTACAGCGCCGGATGCGAGGAAGCATCCAGATTGATGAACCGGAAGATCAGACCGGGCAGGCTGCACAGCGTCGAGGCAAAGATGATGGGCATAACGCCGGTCATGTTGACCTTGATGGGGATGTAGCTGGCCTGACCGCCGTACATCTTGCGGCCCATAACGCGCTTGGCATACTGGACCGGAATGCGGCGCTCCGCGTTCGTCAGGATGACGACGAAGACCACAGCGACCAGAGCCAGGACGACCAGCAGGGGCAGCATGATGTAGAAGAACGGCTCACCGTTCTGGCGCGGGCCAGGATGTTGGTCGTAGCAGTGTAGATGCTGGACCAGCGGGCCACGATGCCTGCGAAGATCATCAGCGAGAGACCGTTACCGATACCCTTGGAGTCGATCTGGTTGCCCATCCAGGTGCAGAGCTGAGAGCCCGCCGTGAAGGACAGCACGATAACGACTGCGCTGAAGATGCCCGCAAAGCCCTCCGTGTAGGACAGAGCGCCCATATTGCGGATGATGAAGTAGTAGCCGATGGACAGCATCAGACCGATGCCCGCGCCAACATAGTTGGTGATGCGGCGCATCTTGCGCTGGCCCTCCTCACCTTCCTTGGCGAGATTTCCAGATACGGAATGGCTACCGCCAGCAGCTGCATGATGATGGAGGCATTGATGGCGGGCTGCACACCCAGGGCGAACAACGTGCATTCGCTCAGAGCGCCGCCGCTCATCATGTTCAGGTACTCCAGCATATCGCCGTTGCCGCCGGCGAACATCGAGGTAAGTGCGCCTGCGCTGATGTACGGCACAGGGAGCGCACAGCCGAGACGGAACAAGACGAGGATCAGAAGGGTGAACAGAAGACGCTTGCGCAGATCTTCAATCTTCCATGCGTTACGGAAGGTTTCCAGCACCTTACATCACCTCAGCCTTCCCGCCTGCTTTCTCGATTTTTTCCTTGGCGGAGGCTGTATAAGCAGCGACCTTGACATTCAGAGCCTTGGTCAGCTCGCCATTGCCCAGCACCTTGACGCCGTCCAGCGTCTTGGAGATGATGCCGGCCTTCAGCAGGGCCTCGGTATCAACGGTAGCACCGGCCTCGAACTTCTCGAGGTCAGACACCTTGATGGTAACATACTTGGTTGCGAAAATGTTGTTGAAACCGCGCTTCGGCAGACGACGCTGCAGAGGCATCTGGCCGCCTTCGAAGCCAGCCTTCTTGACGCCGCTGCGGGCCTTCTGGCCCTTGTGGCCGAAGCCAGCGGTCTTGCCGTTGCCGGAACCAGCACCCGCGGCCTTGCGGGTCACGGCCTTACGGGCGCCGGCGGAAGCTTTCAGTTCGTGAAGTTTCATGCTTGCACCTCCTTGCATTAGCCCTTGGTCACGACGACCAGGTGAGCGATCTTGGCGATCTTGCCTGGGTAGCCGCGTTGTCGGGCTGCTCGGTAACCTCACCGGGGCGGTTCAGGCCCAGGGAGTGCGCAACGGCGATCTGCTCTTTGCCGCGGCCGATCAGGCTCTTGGCGAGACGAATGGTAACTTTCTCCATTGTGGTACCCTCCTTAGCCCAAGATCTCGGCAACGGTCTTGCCGCGCTTAGCAGCGACGCTCTCGGCGTCGGTCAGGCCGCACAGGCCTGCGAAGGTAGCAGCAGTGACGTTGATGGGGTTGTTGGAACGCAGGCTCTTGGCGCGGATGTCCTTGATGCCGGCGCACTCGAGCACGGCACGGACGGGACCGCCGGCCAGAACGCCGGTACCGGGGGCAGCGGGACGCATCAGGACGCGGCCTGCGCCGAACTCGCCGACGATCTCGTGAGGAATGGTGGTGCCCTTCAGGCAGACCTTGCGCATGTTCTTCTTGGCAGCGCCCTCACCCTTGCGGATAGCCTCGGGAACCTCGCCGGACTTGCCAACGCCGTAGCCGATGTTGCCCTTGCCGTCGCCCACGACGATCAGAGCAGCGAACTTCATAACGCGGCCGCCCTTGACAGTCTTGGAAACGCGGTTGATGGAGACGACCTTGGTGATCATGCCGTCATCTTCTTGTCTTCTCTGCATGGCCATTGTATCTTCTCCCTCCTTACAGCTTCAGACCGGCCTCGCGGGCACCCTCAGCGAGAGCCTGCACACGGCCGTGGTAAACGAAGCCGCCACGATCGTAGACGACCTCAGTGATGCCCTTCTCGAGGCACTTCTTGCGATGTTCTCGCCAACCTTCTTAGCAGCTTCGACGTTGCCGCCGTAAGCGTGAAATCTTTGTCCATGCTGGAAGCGCTGGCCAGGGTCACGCCCTGCTCATCATCGATGACCTGAGCGTAGATGTGCTTGGCAGAGCGGAAAACATCCAGACGGGGACGAGCAGCAGTGCCGCTGATCTTGCCGCGGACACGACGGTGGCGGCGCAGACGAGCAACGTTCTTATCAGCCTTGTTGACCATAATGTTTCTCCTCTCCTATTATTTACCCTTGCCGGCTTTGCCTTCCTTGCGGATGACATACTCGCCAACATAGCGGATGCCCTTGCCCTTGTACGGCTCGGGCGGGCGGACACCGCGGACCTCGGCAGCGAACTGGCCGACCTCCTGCTTGTCGATACCGGTGATGCTGAAATGCAGAGCATCCTTCAGCTCGATCTTGATGGTATCGGTGTCCTCAAACTCAACGGGATGAGAGAAGCCCAGGGTCAGGGTCAGCTTGCTGCCCTGCTTGGCGGCACGATAGCCGACGCCCTGAATTTCCAGATCCTTGCGGAAGCCCTCGGTAACACCGACGACCATGTTATGGATCAGGGTGCGGGTCAGGCCATGGAGGCTGCGTGCCTCCTTCTCGTCATTGGGGCGGGTAACCAAAATCTCATTGCCCTCGACAGCAACAGTCATCAGAGGATGAAACTTGGAATGCAGGGTACCCTTGGGGCCCTTAACGGTGATAGCGTGCTCGGCCGCATCGACCTTCACTTCCACACCGGCGGGAATGACGATGGGTTTTCTTCCAATTCTCGACATTGTCTATACCCCTTTCTTACCACACAAAGGCGAGAACTTCACCGCCGACGTGAGCAGCGCGGGCTGCCTTGTCGGTCATGACGCCTTTAGAGGTGGAGATGATTGCGGTGCCCAGGCCCTTCATGACCTTGGGCATATCCTCGCAGTTGGTGTAAATACGCAGGCCCGGCTTAGAAACGCGCTTCAGGCCGGCGATGACCGGAGTACCGTTCTCCTGGTACTTCAGGGTCAGGGTGATGGTCCCCTGCTTATTGTCCTCGGTCACTTTCATACCCTTGATGTAGCCTCGTCAACCAGAATCTGGCAGATCGCCTTCTTCAGGTTAGATGCGGGGATATCCACGGAAGGGTGTTTGGCAGTGCTAGCATTGCGGATGCGGGTCAGCAGGTCCGCGATAGGATCGGTGATTTGCATGCCACTAACCTCCTTAGGTTGTGTTTAAGAGTGTTGTTAATTCGTTCAGACAGAAGCAATCAAGGGCTTACCAGGAAGCCTTCTTGACGCCGGGGATCTCGCCCTTGTAAGCCAGCTCACGGAAGCAGATACGGCAGACACCGTACTTGCGCAGGTAAGCGTGGGGACGACCGCAGATCTTGCAGCGGTTGTAAGCGCGGGTCGAGAACTTGGCGGGACGCTGCTGCTTGAGCTTCATAGAAGTTTTTGCCATGTGAGTTCCCTCCCTTAGTTAGCGAACGGAGCGCCCAGAGCCTTCAGCAGCTCCTTGGCCTCCTCGTCGGTCTTAGCGGTGGTGACGAAGCAGATGTCCATGCCGCGGATCGCATCGACCTTGTCGAAGTCGATCTCGGGGAAGATGATCTGCTCCTTCAGGCCGAAGGCGTAGTTGCCGCGGCCATCGAAGGAGTTGCCGTTGATGCCGCGGAAGTCGCGAACGCGGGGCAGCGCGACATTGAAGAGGCGGTCAACGAACTCGTACATACGCTCACCACGCAGGGTGACCTTTGCGCCGATGGGCATGCCCTCGCGCAGCTTGAAGTTTGCAACGCTCTTGCGGGCCTTGCAGACGATGGCCTTCTGGCCGGTGATCTGGCCCAGGTCGGCAACGATGGCGTCGATGACCTTGGCGTTCTCCTTGGCCTCACCAGCGGCAACGTTGATGATGACCTTATCCAGCTTGGGGATCTGCATAACGCTCTTGTAGCCGAACTTCTTGTTCAGGGCCGGAGCGATCTCGTTGACATACTGTTCTTGCAAACGTGCCATTGTGTACTCCTCCCTTACAGTTCAGCGCCGCACTTGCGGCAAACGCGGACGGTCTTGCCGTCCTTGACAGAATGGCCCACGCGGGTGGCCTTGCCACACTTGGGGCAGACGGGCATGACCTTGCAGGCGTAGATAGCGCCTCGGCCTTGACGATGCCGCCCTGCTCACCCTGACGGCGAGGCTTGACGTGCTTCGTGACCATGTTCAGGCCCTCGACAATGACCTTACCCTCTTTCGGGGAGGTCTGCAGGACCTTGCCGGTCTTGCCCTTGTCCTTGCCGGAGATGACCATGACGTTGTCGCCGGTTTTAACATGAAGATTGTTCATTTAATTAAAACCTCCTTACAGCGATTCCGGAGCCAGGCTCAGGATCTTGGTGTAGCCGGCATCGCGCAGCTCGCGAGCAACGGGTCCAAAGATACGAGTACCCTTGGGGCTCTTGTCGGCCATGACGATAACGGCGGCGTTCTCATCAAAGCGGATGTAGGAACCGTCGTCACGGCGCAGGCCGTGCTTGCTACGGACGATGACGGCCTTGACCACGTCGCCCTTCTTCACGGTACCACCGGGAGCAGCCTTCTTGACGCTGCAAACCACGATGTCACCGATGTTTGCGTATCTCTTGCGGGTACCGCCCAGTACACGGAAGCACATTAACTCCTTAGCACCGGTATTGTCGGCCACTTTGAGATAAGTTTGCATCTGAACCATCTTTCAGGTCCTCCTTTCAAAGTACCAGGCTGATTATTTTGCCTTCTCGATGATCTTTACGAGACGCCAGTTGACGTCCTTGGAGATCTTGCGGGTCTCCATGATCTCGACGCGGTCGCCGATGCCGGCTTCGTTGTTCTCGTCATGGGCCTTGAACTTCTTGGTGCGCTTCAAGATCTTCTTGTACAGAGGGTGCTGGACGCTGTCCTTAACAGCGACAACGATGGTCTTGTCCATCTTGTCGGAGACAACGACGCCCACACGGGTCTTTCTCAGATTACGTTCCATGCTTTACCCTCTCTTAAGCGTTCTTGGCATTCTTCTCAGCCAGGACGGTCATCACGCGGGCGATGTCCTTCTTAACGGCCTCGATGCGAATGGGGTTGTCCAACTGGTTGATGGCGTGCTGAAAGCGCAGGTTGAAGAGTTCGGCCTTCAGGTCCTTGAGCTGCTTGTTCAGCTCGACATCGGTCATTTCGCGCAGTTCAGTGGCTTTCATTCAGCGTCACCCTCCTTTACAGTGTCAAGCTCCTCGCGCTTGACGAATTTGCAGCGAATCGGCAGCTTGTGGCTGGCCAGACGCAGGGCCTCGCGAGCGGTCTCCTCGTTGACATCAGCCAGCTCGAAGAGCACGCGGCCCGGCTTGACGACGGCGACCCAGTACTCGGGACTGCCCTTACCGGAACCCATTCGGGTGCCGGCCGGCTTCTCGGTAACGGGCTTGTCGGGGAAGATCTTGATCCAGACCTTGCCGCCACGCTTGATATAACGGGTCATGGCAACACGGGCTGCCTCGATCTGGTTGGAGGTGATCCAAGCCGGCTCGAGAGCGACCAGGCCGTAATCGCCCTGGTTGACCTTGTTGCCGCGCATGGCCTTACCGGTCATGCGGCCGCGCTGAACGCGGCGATACTTAACACGCTTCGGCAGTAACATTACTGTTTGCCTCCTTCCTTCTTGGCGGGGGCTTTGGCGCCCTTCAGGATCTCGCCTTTGTAGATCCAAACCTTGACGCCGACCTTACCGTAGGTGGTGTTGGCCTCAGCGAAGCCGTAGTCGATGTCAGCGCGCAGAGTCTGCAGGGGGATGGTGCCCTCATGGTAGCTCTCAACGCGGGCGATGTCCGCGCGGCCAGACGGCCGGAGCAGGTGACCTTGATACCCTTGGCAGGCGTGGCGCTGCGGTCACGGGGCTGCATGGCATTGCGGATGGCCTGCTTCATAGCGCGACGGAAAGCGATGCGGCGCTCCAGCTGGGAAGCAACGTCCTCAGCAACGAGCTGTGCATTGGTGGTGGTGCCTTGACCTCAATGATGTTGAGGTTGACGGCCTTGCCGGTCAGCTTTGCCAGCTGCTTCTCGATCTTGGCGCTCTCAGCACCGCCCTTGCCGATAACGATGCCCGGCTTTGCGCAGAAGACATTGACCTTCACGCGGGGGGCACCGGTCTGGGAATCGACGGTACGCTCGATCTCGATCTTGGGAACGCCGGCAGCGTACAGCTGCTTCTTCAGGGTCTTACGGATCTTGTAATCCTCGACCAGGGTGTCGCCGAATGCCTGCTTAGAGGTAAACCAGCGGCTGTCCCAATCTTTGATAACACCCACGCGCATGCCGTGGGGATTGACTTTCTGGCCCATTTGTTTACCTCCTTACTGTTTCTCTTTCAGCACAACAGTCATGTGGCTGGTGCGCTTCAGGATGCGGTATGCACGGCCCTGTGCGCGAGGCATGATGCGCTTGAGCGTGGGGCCGGGGCAGACGTAGCATTCTGCGACGTAGAGATTGTTGCGATCCATGTTGAAGTTGTTTTCCGCATTAGCGGCAGCAGAATTCACCAGCTTGAGAAGGGGCTCGCAGGCGGCCTTCGGGGTGTACTGCAGGATAGCCAGCGCTTCGTCCAGGGGTTTGTTACGGATGAGGTCCATCACGATCGAAACCTTGCGGGGACTAATGCGGGCGTAACGGAGAATAGCCCGTGCTTCCATTCGATGTTCCTCCTCTCTTATTTGCCGGCGGTCTTAGCGCCGACGTGGCCGGTGAACTTGCGGGTAGGTGCAAACTCGCCCAGCTTGTGGCCAACCATGTCCTCGGTAACGTACACGGGCACATGCTTGCGGCCGTCATGGACGGCGAAGGTGTGACCGACGAACTCGGGGAAGATGGTGGAGGAGCGGCTCCAGGTCTTCACGACGCTCTTCTTGCCAGCCTCGTTCAGAGCCTCAACCTTCTTGTACAGGGAAGGCAGAACGTAAGGGCCCTTCTTAGTGCTTCTAGACATTGTTCAAAAACCTCCCTTAGCCGTTGGCGCGCTTGACAATGAACTTGTCGCTGCGAGCCTTGTGTTTGCGGGTCTTCAGGCCCAGAGCGGGCTTGCCCCACGGAGTACGCGGGCTGGAATGACCAACCGGAGCGCGGCCCTCGCCACCACCATGAGGATGGTCGCAGGGTTCATGACGGTACCACGGCTGCCGGGACGAACGCCCATGTGGCGCTTACGGCCGGCCTTGCCGAGGTTGACGTTCTCGTGGTCGAGGTTGGAAACAACGCCGATGGTGGCGATGCAGTTCAGACGAACGTTGCGCATCTCACCGGAGGGCAGACGGACCAGAGCGTAACCATTCTCCTTAGCCATCAGCTGCGCCATAACGCCAGCGGAACGGACCAGCTGGCCGCCCTTGCCGGGATACAGCTCGATGTTGTGGATCATGGTACCAACGGGGATGTTCTCGAAGGGCAGAGCGTTGCCGGGCTTGATGTCAGCGTTGGGGCCAGCCATGATGGTGTCGCCAACCTTCAGACCATCGGGAGCCAGGATGTAGCTCTTGGCGCCGTCCTCGTACTCAACGAGTGCGATGAAGGCGGAACGGTTCGGGTCATACTCCAGCGTCTTGACGGTGGCGGGGACATCAAACTTGTTGCGCTTGAAGTCGATGACACGGTACTTGACGCGGTTGCCGCCGCCGTGATGGCGGACGGTGATCTTGCCGGTGTTGTTGCGGCCGGCATGCTTCTTCTTGGACTCGAGCAGGCTGCGCTCCGGATCGACCTTGGACAGCACGCTGTAGTCAGTAACAGTCATGCCACGGCGACCGGGGGTAGTCGGCTTGTACTTCTTGATAGCCATGTTGATCTCCTTGTTGTTATCTTATGAATTTTTATCGGGGTCATATCCCCATAACCGGACCCCTCGGCGGGGTCCTCAAGACGGCCTTGCGGCCATCCGGTCATCAAACCATGGAGTTGAAGAACTCGATCTCCTTGGAGTCGGCAGTCAGGGTGACGATGGCTTCTTGCTCTTGGCAGTGTAGCGGCGTGCATGCCTGGCGGCGATAGCGACCACGGACGGAGATGGTGTTGACCTTGGCGACCTTCACGCCGAACAGCTCTTCAACAGCGTTGGCGATGTCGATCTTGGTGGCGTCGGTAGCGACCTTGAAGGTGTACTTCTTGTCAGCGATGCCAGCCATGGAGTTCTCGGTGATGACGGGGGCGAGAACGATGTCCTGTGCGAATTTCATCACGCATATACCTCCTCAAGTTTCTTGGCAGCGTCAACGCTCAGGATGAGCTTGTCGGCGTTGACAACATCGTAGGTGTTGATGCCGGTAGCGGCGGTCTGGACACCGGGGATGTTGGCGGCGCTCTTGACGAACTTGGCGTCCAGAGTGTCATTGACGATCAGGTTCTTCTTGCCTGCGCCGACAGCGGCCAGGAAAGCAACGACGGTCTTGGTCTTGTACTCGTCAGCGGCGATCTTGTCGACCAGGATCATGTTGCCGTTGGCAGCCTTGTCAGACAGGGCGCTGAGCAGAGCCAGACGCTTGACCTTCTTGTTGATGGTGTAGTAGTAGCTGCGGGGCTTGGGGCCCAGAGCAACACCGCCGTGGGTCCACTGCGGAGCACGGATAGAGCCCTGACGAGCGTGACCGGTGCCTTCTGGCGCCAAGGCTTCTTGCCGCCGCCGCGGACTTCCTTGCGGATCTTGGTGTTCTGGGTGCCCTGGCGCTGGTTGGCCAGGAAGTTGACGACTGCCTCGTGGACAGCCTTCTCGTTCGGGGTGATCCCGAACACGGCGTCGGAAAGCTCAACGGTGGAAACCTTCTTGCCGTTCATATCGACGACATCAAACTGTGCCATTGTGTTTTCCTCCTTTACGCTTTCACGCTGTCGTGGATGGTCACGACCGAGCCCTTCGGGCCGGGGATCGCACCCTTGATCGCGATCAGATTGTTCTCAGCATCGACTTTAACGATGCTCAGGTTCTGGACGGTCACGCGGACCGCACCCATGTGGCCGGGCAGACGCTTGCCCTTGAACACGCGGGACGGGCTGGAAGTGGAACCGTTAGAACCGGCATGACGTGCAACAGGCCGGTGCCGTGGCTCTCACGCAGGCGGTGCTGGCCAAAGCGCTTGATAACGCCCTGATAGCCCTTGCCCTTGCTGGTGCCGACAACGTCAACCTTGTCGCCCTCTGCGAAGACATCAGCCTTGAGGATGTCGCCGACGTTGACGGCAGCGATGTCATCAAAACGGAACTCACGCAGGGTGCGCTTGGGAGCGACGTCAGCCTTGTCGAAGTGACCCTTGGCGGCCTTGTTGACCTTCTTGGCGCTCACTTCGCCGTAGCCCATCTGAACAGCCTGGTAGCCGTCAGACTCAACGGTCTTCTTCTGCACGACGGTGCAGGGGCCGGCCTCGATGATGGTGACCGGAACGACCTTGCCGTTGCGTCGAACAGCTGGGTCATGCCCAGCTTCTTGCCGATGATACCTTTTTGCATTGTGTTTGTCCTCCTGTAAAGGTTATTGGTTGGTGGTTTCCCATCAACATGACCTCTCCGCTGTTTGCATTGCAGCGAGATGGTGCTTTACCGTGTCTTTCCATTACACGCCGACCGTTCACGGATCACGGCCGCGCGTATCGGCCATTATAATGTAGAAACTCGATTACAGCTTGATCTCGATGTCAACGCCGGCGGGGAGCTGCAGGCTCATGAGAGCCTCGACCGTCTTGTTGGACGGCTTCAGAATGTCGATCAGACGCTTGTGCGTGCGGGTCTCGAACTGCTCACGGCTGTCCTTGTACTTGTGGACAGCGCGCAGGATCGTGACGACCTCCTTGTCGGTGGGCAGAGGGATCGGGCCGGAAACGCGAGCGCCAGTGCGCTTAGCGGTCTCCACGATCTTCTGTGCCGCAGCATCGATCAGGGATGCATCGTAGCTCTTCAGACGGATTCTGATTTTTTCTTTGACTGCCATTGCATTCGCCTCCTATAAAATTTTGCGCCTTAGGCGAGCCGATAAATTACACACGTTTCCGGGTGTTCAACCTTTTCGCATGACAAAATCCGGTGAACCGTGTTCGCACAGTTCTCCCGGAAAGAATCATCACAAAGTAAAGTGAACATTGGTCCGCACCGCAGAATGCAGTGGCGTACATATCCCTTTGTTTCCGTAATTCTTTCGCCCGGTTCTAAGATCGGACATACTCCGCGGAAAAACCCGCCAGCCTTTCGGCTTTACGGCGGCAACCTCCCGCATCAACGCATATCGCGGCTTGCGCAGCTTGCTTATTCTGCACAAGCCTTCCGCAGCCAAGATGTATTATAGCACACGTCTCCCGGTGTTGCAAGTGTTTTTTGGCATTTTTATAAAATTTTTTTGAGAAATTTTTACGTTATGCCGAAAGTAGTGGCGGTTGTATGAGTTTTCAACAGAGTGCATGGTTTTTGGGGAAAGTAGTTCTGTTTTTCAGGCAAATCGCAGGCAAAACCATTGCTTTGTAGGGGCCGCACATGTGCGGCCCGCAGCTGTACGGCAGACGACCTCCTGCGGGAAGGCCGCGGGCTGGGCGCTTGTCGGCGCACAACGAGCGCCGACAGTTTGCAAGCAAACACGCTCGTGCGGTTGTGCCCCGCAGGGGCAAACATTGTTCGCGCCCCGGTTTCGTTCCACTCAACCGTGGTCCTACGCTCACAACCCCGCAATGCCCGGCCCCTGCAGCTCAGCTCGGCAGCTCCAGCGCATCCACCCGCCAGCCATTCTCCGTCGGCACCAACCGCACCGTCGTTACAGTGGCGGTATCGGGCACAATCGTCTCCTCCCCTGCCCAGCCTTTAAAATCGTCGCTCTCGCAGGTCAGCGAGAGCTGCCAGAACGCAAGGCTGCCGTCGGGCTGCAGCTCCGGCTCGGTGAAAAGATGCCCGCAGTAGGCGATGTTGCCGCCGCGGTCACCGTCCAGCGTCAGAATGGTGTCATTTTCGCCCTCGGCAAAGGGTGCGGGGTCCATGCTCAGCATATCGTCCACCCAGGCATCGGAGTAGACCGTGTGCAGAAAGCTGCCGAACTCCGAGAACTTCGTGTAAAACGCGCCGTCCGCCGCGCGGTAGTTGAAAAACCCAACCGGCTCGTCCAGTTTCTCATAGGGCAAAAAGCCGCGTGCATCCCCCACCAGTGATATTGGAAGTAATACGCCGAGGCCAGCGCGGCCTGAGCCTGCTTGTCCAGCGACGCGGGAACATCGCAGACTTCGGTGCGGTCATAGTAGCTCTCGACCCACGGTGCATTGACTGTGACCGTCACCACATTGTTCATGGGCAGGGTGTAGGGGTCGGCCTGTACTTTCAGGGCCCAGTAGCGTCCGCCGTTGCGGCTATAGTTATCCTGCCAGTCCGGGTTCAGCTCTTTTATGTTTTCCACCGTCGTGTGGAATTTCCGCTGCTTCTTCCAGCGTCTCTGCATTATAGCAGAGGGTCACGCCGTCCGTGGGCCAGGCGGCCCTTTCGCCCTGCTGCGGCTGTGGCTTATGCGGTGCGCTGAACGTGTAGTCCGGCATCGTGCAGCCCGCACCGTCCCGCCAATCGTCGAAGGAGACCTCATCGTACACCGCCATCGTCGGCGCAGGCGTCGGGGACGGCGTGGGTTCCAGGATTATGACAGGCGTTGCGGTAGGTTCGGGGGTAGCCGCCACACTGTCCGCTGGGGCAGACGTGCAGGCGGTAAGTAAAACAAGAGATACAAGAATCGGAAAATTTTTCTTCATATTGCGTACCTCATATTATAGTTGCCCTGTAGGGGCCGCACATGTGCGGTGCGCAGCTGTATGGCAGACGACCTCCTGCGGGAAGGCCGCGGGCCGGGCATGCACGGCCCCTACCGTGCGGCAGATTGTAGGGGGCGCTGTCCGCATCGGCCTGCGGGGCGTCGGGGACGCCGCCCCCTACATTTACCGTTTTTTCAGCTGCTCCTCCAGCCTTCACGCGGCGTCACGTAGACCGTCGTGTAGACCTCGTACAGCACCATGCCCGGTTTCGCCCCGTTGGCCTTCCATATATTTTTGACCTCGGTGGTGTCCACGGCGACCTTTGCACCGCCGTTCTGGCTCGAATGCAGGACGGCCAGCTCGGCGGCCTCCTGTTTGGTCGTGTCGGGGATGTCCTCTCCGCGGCTCATAACGACGCAGTGGCTGCCGGGTGCCTTCTGGACGTGGAACCACAGGTCCTTGCCGCGGGCGGTGTGCAGGGTCAGCTTGTCGTTCTGCAGGTTGTTGCGCCCCACCAGGATCTCAAAACCGTCGCTCGAGGTATACCGCAGGAAGTCCGCGGGCCTCTGCTTGCGGTCCCGCTGCTTGTAATACTTTAAGTAGCCCTGGCTTTTCAGCTCGGCGCGGATCTCGTTCAGCGCCATCTCGCCGGGGGCGCTCTCCACCTCATACAGCACCGTGCGCAGATACTCGATCTCGGCCTCGCCCTCCACCAGCAGCTTTTGCAGCATGGCGTGGGCGGTCTGCTTCTTTTTATAATCGCGGAAATACTTCTGCGCGTTCTCGTTGCCGCCCAGACGCGGGTCCAAGCGTATGGTCACGTCCTCGCCGGTGTAGTAGTTCTGCACGGTCACCTGCCGGTCACCCTTGCGGATGGCCCAGAGGTTCGCCTGCAAAAGCTCGCCGTACAGGCGCAGCGTGTCGGCCTTGGCGGACTGGCTCAGTTCCTCCTTCCGCGCGGCCTGCTTGCGGACGGCGCGGTCATACATATTGTGGACGGCCTTGTACAGCTCACGGCTTTTCTGGCGCAGGCGCTCTGCGCGGTCCTTCGTGGCGTAGTAGTCCTCGAGCATCTCGCTGTAGGACGGATACCGGGTCAAAATCGCCGCGCTGCCGTACTGCTGCGGCACAAAGAAGCTGAACTCCACGGGCTTCGGTGCGCCGTCCGGCTGGGGCAGACGCACCGCGGTGGGCGTGCCGCCGTGGGCGTGCTCGTCCTTCA
>ENA-OQCN01000587-OQCN01000587.1-human-gut-metagenome-genome-assembly--contig:-NODE-587-length-19435-cov-2.090636_pt1 | contig 19435 bp, 26 predicted proteins | sample MGYA00242497_ERZ504576 | MGnify/ENA primary metagenome ERZ504576 (study PRJEB26092, sample SAMD00036296) | human gut metagenome | host: Homo sapiens | study: EMG produced TPA metagenomics assembly of... | reverse complement strand
TTATCCGAATGAGGCGGCGTAGCGGGCTACGGCAACCGAATGAGGGTAAATATACCGCAAAGTGGGGCTTGCAGATTGCGGAAATGATTTTTCAGACACGCTCTAACAGGACAGGGCATTTCCTGACAGCTGTTTTCCTGTACAAAATCATGAAAACGTTAGGATTTTTTTGTGCTATTTTTCTGACTTTTTTTAATGACTTCCGTTTCAAAAACTGTTACACTGGGAGCATAATGCTATATTATATGTTATTGGAGGTTTTTACAAATGAATCACAAAAACTTTGACTGGGGCTACTTTCTGAAGCACATTGCGATCATCGCAGTACCGGTAGCACTTCAGAACCTGCTTACCACAACAGGCAGTATGGTGGATACGATCATGCTTGCTTCGATCGGTGAAAAGGCTGTGGGAGCCGTTGGTCTGTGTGCACAGTTTTCCAGCCTGATGTTTGCCGGGTACTGGGGATTTGTCGGCGGCGGTATGCTGTTTTTCTCTCAGTACTGGGGAGCCAGGGATCATGACGGCATCACCCGTTCCTATGGAATGACACTGCTTTTCATGATGACGGTAGGTGTTCTTTTCGCCTGTCTTGCCATCTTCGCACCGGAATTTGTCATGGGGGTGTACACGGACAAACCGGAGATCCAGAAAATCGGGATTTCGTATCTGCGTATCGTCGGATTTGCCTATCCGCTTCAGGTCATCGCAATGGCTGCCAGTGCTCTGCTCCGTTCCATCGAACAGGTGAAGATTCCGCTCTACGGTGGTATCGCTTCCGTTGTCGCTAACTGTTTCTTCAACTACCTGTTCATTTTCGGAAAGTTTGGTCTTCCAAAAATGGGTGCAGCAGGAGCTGCCGTCGGAACTGTTATGGCGGGTATCGTAAATGTCCTGATTCTGGTCATCTGCATTCTGTATAAGAGAATCCCGTATGTCCTGGAGTTTTCCAGACATTTTCGCTGGAGTAAGGTCTATGTAAAACAGTACCTGGAAAAATGTTTCCCGATCATCTGTAATGAAGTATTTATCGGTGTCGGAAATATGCTGATCAATATAGTTCTCGGTCGTCAAAGCGAGCAGGCTATCGCTGCTGTCGCCGTTCTTCAGCTACCGTAGGAGCTGATCATCGCCTTTTTCAGCGGATTTTCCAATGCTGCCTCCGTTCTCGTCGGAAAAGAGGTTGGCGCAGGTAATCACGAAGTCGCTTATCAGAGAGCAAAGCGTCTGGTCTATCTGTGCAGCGGCATCATCGCAGTTGCCTGTCTTACCCTGTTACTGATCCACAACCCACTGTTACATACACTGGGGCTTTCCGGTGAATCCTATCGGATCGGTACCGGTATGCTGATCATCTATAGTATGGCAGCGATCATCCGTATGGGAAACTGGACGCAGAACGATACCTACCGTTCCGCCGGCGATGCGGCATTTGGATCGATTCTTGAGATTACGTTTATGTATCTGATGGTTCTGCCTTTCGTATATCTCTCGAACTTTTATTTTCATGCGCCGTTCCTTCTCGTTTTTGCCTTCTGCTATATTGACGAACCGATCCGGTATACTCTGATGCAGCATCATCTTTATTCCGGCAAATGGATCCGCCCGGTATCCAGACCTGGACTTGCTACGATTGATGCTTTCCGTCAGAAACATGGAATTAAAATAAAGCAGACATCTGCAGCGTCTGTAAAATAATGTAGAAAAGAGAAGAATATTTAGGGAGCGATTCTCTGAAATGTTCTTCTCTTTTTATATTCTAGAGCGTGTCTGAAAAAGGCTTTTATCCCACCAGATCTTTCCCTTCTGTATAAAAAATATTTTTTCGCATATTTTAATCCTATAATTACCTTTACGGAGGTCACTGCCCATGAAAGAGAAAGAAAACCAGAAACTGATCGATTCCTATGATTATCTGTCCAATGCGGCATCCACGCATGACTGCACCGGACTGATTCCGTCCGCGCCGGTCAGTGAAGCAGAACTCGAATCTTATGAGGATGTCTATCATTACCGTCCTCCCAGAATGAACTCTTCTCCTGATACAGAAGAAAAATAGTCTGAAACTGTGTCCCTGCCTGTCCTTTTCTTGCATTTTTAAAATTTCTCCTCTATTTTGCAATATTTTACTTTATATTTGCAATTCTCACATTGTTTCTTTTCGATATATTCTGCTGTTACGCTAAGAAAAACACAGGCGCTACGTCTGTTTGTATGGAGAAGGAACAGGGATATGGACTATAAACGCATCAATGAGTTTCGGCTTCTTGGTCTGACCATTGCTTATTATCGCAAACTTCGTGGACTTACACAGGCAGAACTGGCAGAGGCAACAAACCTCAGCCGTACACATATCAGCAATATTGAGGCACCAAATGGAAAAACATCAATTTCTCTGAATAAACTTTTTGATATTGCAGATGTTCTGGAAGTTCCGGTGAAAGATCTGTTTGATTTTCGTGATACCTGACGAATCGCGACAGTCGATACGTTTTTGTAAAAGCACAGACTTTGACCCGTTGCTCTTGTAAAAAAGAGACTGTTTTGTGAAAACTGAGGTATCCCCTTGAAAGCATCACAAAATAGTCTCTTTTTCGTTCTGTTCTTTATTTTTTCTGACTCAGCGTGCTGTTATGGTACGCACTGGACATCGTAACGTCCTCTCCGAACCACTCCGGTGGACAGTAGCTGTTTGCCTCCTCCTCGGTTGCAAACTCCACTTCCGCAAGAAGCAGTCCTTCATATCTTCCGTGAAAAACATCCAGTTCAATCGTCAGTCCGTTCTTCTCCGGGATGCGATAACGGGTTTTTGTGATCACCGTTCCGTCCGCTTTTTCCAGCAGATGTTCATAAGACTCTTTTGTCAGTGGCAGATTATATTCTTCCCGTATCATCAGTCCTTTGGACTTGTAGGTCAGCACATAATCCTCTCCTTCTTTTCTCACCCGCACCACCGGTTCCGTGCAAAGATACGCCTGTTCCATCTCCATATACGGATATTGTGCCAGATCTTCCGGCAATTTTTTGATCAGATATTTTCTTTCGATCTCCATCCCATTTCTCCTTCTGCTCATTTTTGAACGTTTTCTGTTCTTTATTATAACTGCAAAATCCCGTAAACAAAAGTCCTTCTTCCCGCTTGTCTGTATTTTACAATATTGTTATACTGTTTTATGGAATGATACCGGGATTAAAGGAGTACGACGTACGGAACAATCCGGTATCAAAGGAAGTTTCCAGAAAGGATGAATACCATGATAAATACTTCTCAGGATCTGAAAGATCTTCTTTTCCGGATCAACCGTAAAAGTTATCCGGCGTATAAAGACACAAAGGGCAGTTACCGTTTTCCGGGCTATGTACTCTCTATCGACCATGTACAGGGCGATCCCTTTGCCGCACCGTCGAAGCTCAGCCTTCATATCAAAGGTGCTCAGGCAGGTTTTCCGGAGGCTCTGTATGCGACACGCGAGATGCGGATCGCGCTTCAGGATCAGCTGATCCGTGGATTTGCTGCGCACATTGAAAAATACAGCTTTCGCGCCAAAGGTTCCGGAAAAAGCGGTCTGATCTCCATCTCAGACCCGGACAGGAAATCCTGGAGCGTTCCGCCTGCACGATGGATGCAAAAAACGGTGATCTGACTCTTCGTCTGGAGGTCGGTTTTCCTGCAAACGGACGTACGGTCAATTCCGGAGAACTGATCAAGATTCTCTTTGATTTTCTTCCGGTCTGTGTGAAAGCTTCTCTTTTTTACCGCAATCTGGATGCACGGAAGCTGGAACAGGTGCGGGCACTTGCCGAAGATCAGACCTTTATCCGAAAAGAACTGGCTGCACGAAATCTTACCGCTTTTGTCGCAAACGGTGCTGTTCTTCCGCGGGAATCCGGCGTGTCTCCTCTTCCGATGAAAGACGGAATTTCCTTTGTCTCACCGGATTCCATGGCAGTCACACTGCATCTTCCAAACCATGGTCCGCTGACCGGTATGGGGATCCCGTGTGGTATCACGCTGATCGTTGGTGGCGGTTATCACGGCAAATCCACTCTGCTTGAAGCGCTCGAACTGGGTGTCTATAACCATATTGCGGGAGACGGAAGAGAATATGTGATCACCAGAGATGACGCAGTAAAGATCCGTGCCGAGGACGGTCGAAGCATCAAACACACAGACATTTCTTTCTTTATCAATGATCTGCCGAACCACAAGGATACCCATTCCTTTTATTCGGAAGATGCCAGTGGAAGTACTTCTCAGGCCGCTAATGTCATCGAAGCACTGGAAACGGGAAGTCACCTGCTTCTGATTGATGAGGATACCAGTGCCACAAACTTATGATTCGCGATGAACTGATGCAACGGGTAGTCAACCGCAATCAGGAACCGATCACACCATTCATTGAGCGTGTGCAATGGTTGAGTGATACACAGGGAATCTCCTCGATTCTGGTTGCCGGTAGTTCGGGATCTTATTTTCATGTGGCAGATACGATTTTACAGATGGATCATTACAAACCGGTGGATATCACAGCATTTGCCAAAAAAGAAGCGGAAGCTTTCCCTTCTATTCAGCCCTCCGCTCCTGCAGGTGCTGTTGCAGACTATCGCCGTGTGATTCAGCCTGATCCCGCTTTCCGTCCGGATCGCCGTCTGAAGATGAAGGTACTCGGTATGGACAGTATCTCCGTCAATCACGATACCATCGATCTGCGCTGTCTCGAACAGCTAGCTGACCAGGAACAGATCCAGGCACTTTCAGCTATTCTCTGCTATGCGGAACGTCGGCTTTTTAATGGGAAAGACACACTGCAGCAGATCATAGATCGACTTGATACAGAATTATCCGACAGAGGACTAGAGATTCTCTCCGAGGCGGTCGCTTGCTCCGAACCTCGCCATGCCACGAATCCAGGAAGTCTATGCATGCATCAACCGATATCGCGGTTTGAAAATCTAAAGAATTTCTTTCTGTTTTTTTTTGAAATTTTATAAAGTCTTCATTACATAGACACATTTTTATCACATTTTCCATGTAATATAATACTCAACAAAGCGAACCACACTTTGTTAAAGGATGTCACAACATCGCCTGTTGTGACACCCTCCCCCTCATTAAGTGGTAACAGTTATTTTTAGATTTCCTTTTTCATATTGGCCGGTATCCGAAAGGGTATCGGCCCTTCCTCATTTTATCCGGAGATTTTTAAACCACTCAGGAATATTATATATTTAATTGTATTTTTTCTTAAAATAAGATATGATTAACAGGTAACTTTTCAGTACCTTCACAGTTATAAGCCAACATGCATTTAAAATCATCTCGCGGAATATAACCTACTGAACAGTTAGATTGACAGTATCATCACATCTTGGGAGACAACTTATGAAAAACAGGCACAAAAAAGAAAATAAAATCCACAAAAAAGCATCGCCGGATTTTCTGGATATTCGTCTTTTTCCTTGTGGTCGGAATCGGAGTTACCTCATATATTCTCCTTTTTTCTGCATATACCAGACGGGTAGAACGTGAGGCAATAGCTACCGGCACCGTGCAGGAAGAAATCTACAGTTTTAAGAGCCGACGGGATCTGCTTTCCCTGACACCGGAGGTCAAACGGGCAGCTTTATACGGACGTGCTACCGAAATTGATTATGGTACTTATATTATTCCTGGACTTAATGCTACAGAAACACAGGTTTTCGGAGAAAAAAATACTTCTTCCATCTGTACTTCCATGACTCCTCAGGGACTTGCCGTTACCGAAGATTACCTTCTGGTCACTGCTTACTGTCATACCAATACGCATAACTCTGTCATCTACGTCATCGATAAAAAGACCCATGAATTTGTAAAAGAAATTGTTCTTCGAAATAAATCCCATGTCGGCGGGATCGCATACGATACGATTCATAACAACATCTGGATCTCCTGTATGTCCCGTGGTATTCCACAGGTCAATGCAATCACATTGGAACAGCTGAAAAACTATTGTTTTCAGAATGGCGATCAGCCGATTTCCTACTCGCAGTCTTACGATCTGTATGCAATTACACGAAATTCTTTTCTGACCTATCATAATAATGCATTATATATCGGTTATTATACTTCCAATTCTGCAAGCGTACTGGAAGAATATGATATCACCGAAGATGGAACCTTACAGACCAGTACCGTCGATGATGACACGATAACAACCGGTCAGCTGGGTGTGGATTCGCTGACACCACTTGCCCTGCCATCCGGGATGCGCGTGATCACAGAACGAGCACAGGGTGTGGCATTTTATAAAAACAGGATCCTCACCTCTCATTCTTACGGGGTGCTCCCGGGATCTCTGAAAGTATTTCCGAATTCTCTGCAGATGCTTCTTGAAGAAGACACCATGCTGCAGAAGATCCGTTTTCCGTCAAAACTCGAACAGATCTATGTGGATGGTGACGATCTCTATGTACTGTTTGAATCCGCTGCATATGGCTATCGCTATACTTCGCTGACACAGTTTGACCGGATCTTAAAATTAAATCTGAATACCCTGCTGACAAACAGCACGAACTAATATTATGACCAAAGGAGGGATTATATGAAGCAGTATCTTTTTCTGGGCGACAGCATCACCGATGCGGATCATCTTTTTGATCCTGCCAATCTTGGATACGGCTATGTCTCTCTCCTTGCCCGCAGACCGGAATATGCAGACGCCAGATTTGTAAATCGGGGACATGAAGGATTTACCATTGAACGGGTGTTACAGATGCTCCGTCGGGACGGGATCGGCGGTCATTGGGATGCGATCACCCTCCTTGCCGGAGTTAATGATATCCCCGTGGAACTTTTTACTTCTCACTCCAGGATTCCTCTGGAGTTTTCTGCTTTTTACCGGGAAGTGCTGGATCTTTTATGCCAGCATACTTCCACCATCCTGTTACTGGAACCGTTTCTTTTTGATGAACCGGCAGAATACTCCGCCTGGCATCCGTATATCGAAAAAGAAAGCCAGATCATCCAACGATCTGGCACTCTCTTATTCTGCTCATTTTATCACGACGGACTCAATCCTCCGACAGGCAGCTCGCCAGGAAGGAGTCGATGCGATCACGACCGACGGGATTCATCTGACGCCACATGGCAACACGCTCCTTGCTGATCTCTGGCATCAGGCGTTTACTGCTCTTTTCCATGACTGACCCCGCCTTCTTTTTCTTTCTGCTTTCGTCTCCGGTTCATGATCCCACCGATTCTTCCTGTCTCTTTTGCAGACAGAGTCTTCCACCCTTCTTCAAGCACCTGATCGAGAAGTCCTAGTTCCTGCGCGATCTCATATTTCATCTGCTCTTCCCGGCTCATCTTTGCGATATCCTCCCGGCTTATCTTTTTCTCTTTTCCCATAAAAGTCACACTCCTTTTCTCTTGAAGTATGACCTTTTTTTTCTCTTTCTATTCACGTTGTTCTTTATTTCGGAATGATGATCGATGCGATGATGTACGCAAGGATTCCGGATCCTCCCATAAAGGAAAAGATCACCCATGCCAGTCTCACCAGCGTCGGATCGATGTTAAAATATTCTCCGATTCCGCCGCAGACTCCACAGATCATATAATTGGTTGAGGAACGATATAATCTCTTATTTTCCATATTTTGATTCTCCTTTTATCATATAAATTTTTACTCTCTGTTATTTTTTCGGACCCACGCTTAAAATATATCCGTTACCCATTCCACAAACCAGTTAACCGGATCAAAATTGGTATGGTCACTGATTTCACTCATAACCTCATCTTTCATCTCCTGAAAATCCCCGCTGTTGATGGAAAATGCATCCACCAGATCATTTCCTCCCCGGATTCCTCCGAGAAGCATCCCGCAGATCAGAAGGGCAAGCCCGAGTCCCCCGCAGATTCCGCTGGTTACAAGTAACCCTTTGTTCAAACGCTTCATTCCGCCCTTGCCTCCTTTCCTTTATGTACGATTCTTGAGATAAAATTCAGCGTGGTACGTAATACACGCGGACACAGCTGAAAGGTAAACCACAGGAAAAATACTGCGCATAAGATTCCCAGTGCGATGCAGATCAGACCGCCGCCCATGCTTACCAGTCCGGCTGCCGGTGAACTGATCGCATGAAGGATCCCTTTGATCAGAACGGCGATCCCGCCTCCGATCATTCCAATCGCTACGGCGAAAAAGCTGATCCACAGGGCAAATACGGTTGCCAGGATTCCGATAAAAATGCCAAGTGCTCCACCGCCAACGCCGAGAAGCATCGGAGATGCAAAGACCAGTATAATGATGAGCAGTGCCCATCCGCCAACACCGCGTTTCGGTTTTCTCGCCTGCATCGCATACGGGCTTTGCGTACTTCTATTCTGCCAGGTCTGCTGCTGACCGCTCTGTCCCTGCGTATCCCGCATTCTGCCAGGTTCCCCTGCTGACCGTTCTGTCCCCTGCGTATCTGCATTCTGCCAGCCATCGGCGTCCTTCGTCTGACTTTCTGTCCCTGTATTTTCCATATCGGTATCATTCGCTCCGAATGTCGATCCGCCATACTGCAGGTTTGCCTTGATGCTTGCTACTACTTTCCCGGACTTCCCAGTTCCTGGATCACGGCATCCTCGTTTTCCTCCCCGGCATCGTCAAAATATTCCTGATAATAGCGAATGGCTTCCTGCCGTTCTGCCGGCGCAGATCCTGCAGAAGTCTCGCTAATTGTGCAATAAACTGCTCACGATTCATTGTTGATTCCTCCCTCAAAACCATGGAAAATATTGGATGAATATCTCTTCCACTCCTCTTTGTATAACCTCAATTGGGCCAGTCCCTGCTCGGTTACTTTATAATATCTCCGGTTGCGCCCCGCACATTCCAGATCATAGACCATCAGGCACTGATCTTTCTGCAGCCTGCGAAGCACCGGATACAGGGTGGAATCGGAAATGTCGATAACCTTCCGCACATCCTGTGTGATCTTATATCCGTAAGTGCCTTCCTTCTCTCTCGAGACAACGGCAAGAACAATGGCATCCAAAAGAGCCGCTCCTGTATTAAATACCATATCGCACCCCTTTTTCTTTTTTCTGTATGTTCGAACCCTTTCCCGATCTGTTTTCACGAAAAGACTCCGCTCATACCTTTCCCCCGGTTTCCCGGACCGTATGTTGTTTTGCATTTAATACTATATACCGTATAATATTAGATGTCAACAAATCCTGGGAATCTTTAAAATATCTTAAGACTTCTTCTAAATATCTACAAAAAGCGGCTGCCGCGGAGATTACACCTCCACAACAACCGCTTTTCCAAGCGCAAATGAATATAAATAACACTCTTTTACCTTTTTTCCATACGCGCGCTCCAACGCCTGACAGTAGTAATGCATCTGTCTCTGATACCGGTCGATCAGTTCCTGTCCCTCTTTTACATGGTCGGTTTTATAATCCACCAGCACCAGGCCGTCCGCCTCTTCCCAGAAGGCGTCGATGATTCCCTGTACCAAGATCTGCTCCCCCTGATCCCACGCAGGATTTCTCTCACTGGCATCGATACTCATCACAAACTGCTGTTCCCGGTGCAGCGTGCCAAGGCAGAAGCTTCTTTCATCCGTTTTCCCACAGCTGAACGCACAAACCAGCTGATCTGACTGGAACGTACCACTTTGGCCGCCTCTTTGCTGATCTTTTCTTCCTGCAACAGTTCTTCAATCTGCTTCTCGATCGCCTGCTGTGAGTCGACTCTTGCGTAGTCCAGGCATTCCAGGATCCGGTGATATACGTTCCCCTTGCAGCCCCCTGTAACAGTGGCTCCTGTTCTTCTTTCATTAAATCAGGAATGATTGGCTCCTGTTCTTCTTCCGCGTACAGATAGACAGTTTCTTCCTCCGGCTCTTCTCTTCCCTGTTTTTTCAGTTCGGATACACTGACTTCGCCGGAATGTCCTGCAGATATCCATACGGATACACATAGGAAAATTTTTCTTCCAGATCTTTTCGGATCGTCGCATCAAACACCTCCTGCGGATCCCAGGTTTCGTATGCGGCTCTCTGACGTACCCGGTCTTCCCGGTCTGTTACCTGATCCGTGATCAGATGTTCCATCTCAAGGATCTGCACCGGAAACTCTTCGTTTGCTCCGGCAAGTGCTGGAAAAATCCAGTCCCAGTAGCAGCGCGCGCTTCCCGCATGCCGTAAGGAAGTTTCTCTTCCTGCCAATCCCGCGCTTCTGCCTGTACTGCCTGATAATCCTCTATTTTTTTCACGGTTCCGGTAAGGATCAGTTTTTCTTTTGCTCTTGTGAGTGCCACATATAATACACGCAGTTCCTCACCCAGACTCTCCAGCCGGATCTGTTTCTGGATCACCTGCCGCACCAGTGACGATGCCTGTGTCCGCTCCTTGGGGTCTACCGCCTGCATCCCGATTCCCAGATCCTGATGGATCACCAGACCGGTGCTGGCATCGGACATATTAAACCGTTTCCCCATCCCTGCCGCAAAGACAATCGGAAACTCCAGTCCCTTACTTTTGTGGATGCTCATGATCCGCACCGTATCTTCCTGTTCTCCACGGATATTGACCTCACCAAAATCCACCTGATATTTCTGCAATTGTTCCACATACCGGATAAAATTAAACAACCCGCGGTAACTGGTGCTCTCATATTCCATGGCTTTTTCCACCAGCATCTGCAGATTTGCCCGCCGTTGTGCACCGCCGGGCATCGCACCTGCGTATAACCCATACCCGGTCTTTGCCAGAATCTCTCCGATCAGTTCATGGATCGGCGTATAAGTAACCTTTTCACGGAGTTTTTCATAGACAGACCAGAAATTGCCAAGTTTTTCACACAACTCCCCGTCCTGTCCCTCCTGCAGATAGTTCCAGACACAGCCATAGATTTTCTCCTGCGGATAGCAGGCTTTTAACAGTGCCAGCTCTCTCGCACTGCACCCGCCTAACGGCGATAACAGGACACCGGTAAATGGAATCTCCTGCATCGGATTATCCAGGATCCGCAGATAGTTCAGGATCGTCTGTACTTCTGTCGTGGAAAAATATCCTGTTTTTGAGGTAGCATAGGCAGGGATTCCCATGTCCATCAGCACATTGACAAAGTTCTCCGCCCAGCCGGTGATCGTCCGAAGCAGGATCACACAGTCCTGATAACGTGCGGGACGATACTGTTTTTCTTTCTTATCCCAGACCAGTTCTGTTCCCACCATGCTGCGGATCTTTTCTCCGATCATCCGTGCTTCCAGCTCCTGATCACTCTGTTCCTGCATCTTCTCATCCATACCGTCCGTGCCGGTCTGTGCCACAAGCACCTGGCACGCCGGTTCTTCCGGTGTTCCCTCCGGCTTTTCTTCAAAAACAGCACCCGGATACAAGGCCGCATCTGCATCGTATTCCACCGCTCCCAGATCTTTTCCCATGATCCGGTAAAAGATCTGATTGACGCCTTTGAGCACTCCGGCTCTGCTTCGGAAGTTTTTGTGTAGGTCGATCCTCTGACATACACTGTCTTCCAGACTGTAGGTTTCGTATTTTTCCATAAAAAGTTCCGGTCTGGCAAGGCGGAACCGGTAAATGCTCTGCTTCACATCGCCCACCATGAACAGATTATGCCGCCCGAAGCGAAGCTGTGACACACTCTGCAACAAAGTCTCCTGCACCAGATTGCTATCCTGGTACTCATCGATCAGAATTTCCTCAAAACGATCGGAAAATTCATCCGCTGCCTGGGTATACCGGATCTCCCCGTCTTCTTTTTTGACCAGGATTTCCAGCGCGAAGTGTTCCATATCTGTAAAATCAACGATATTTTTCTGTCGCTTTTTTTCCGAAAATGTCTCGATAAACTGCCGGGTCAGACGAATCAGTTCCTGCACCGGCTCCCTGCAAGTTCCAGTTCTTCCAGCACTTCCTCCGTTGTCTCATAAAAATAATTCTCCCGCAGTTTTTTCACAGCATCTTTTGCCTGATCCCGCAGGTTCTTCGCCAGCTCCCGCTTATCCTCCTGCACACTGTCATCTTTCTTTCGTGACAGTGCTTTTGGCTTCCAGCTATCCAGCAGGACTCTGCATCCGTCAAAATCCTGTGTTGCGAAAGCCTCTTCCAGATCTCTTCGAAACAAAAGATCCTGTTCCAACGCTTCTCCGTACATATATGGTCCGCCGGGACTGTAGATCACTTCTTTGCATCGTTCCTGAAGATAAGTGATCTGATCCAGCAGGTGTCCGGCATCCTCCCACAGTTTTTTCATCCATATACAGGACACCAGCTCTTCCTTTGTCTGGATCTCGTATGCCTTCGTACAGCTGTCCAGCCATTCCAGCGGCCAGGGATTACTCATGGCAAACTCATACATCCGGAGAATCAGTTCCGTCAGCACCTCATCGCTTTTTCCGGTGGCAAAACTCTCCACAAAACGGTCAAAACTTTCGGTTCTCTCCTGGTAACTGCTCTCAAGCACCTCTTTTGCCACATCCTGTTTCAGCAGTTTGATCTCTCCCTCATTCGCTGTGCGAATCCGGATCCAGATCGATGGTGTGAAAATAGTTCCGGATCACATAAGAGCAGAATCCGTCGATCGTCGTGATCTGTGCGTTGTGGATCAACGTCTGCTGTCTTTGCAGATGTTCATTTTCCGGATCCTGTTCCAGATAATTCTCCACAGCTTCCGTCAGTCTCTCCCTCATCTCTCCGGCTGCTGCCCGGGTAAATGTCACAATCAGCAGCTGATCGATATCGATGGGATGATCTTTTCTGGTCAGTTTTCCCAGGATTCCGTTCTACCAGACAGCGGTCTTACCGGATCCTGCCGCCGCACTGACCAGGATATTTCTGTCCCGCAGTTCAATGACCTTCTGCTGTTCCGGTGTCCACTTCATTTCCATCTTTCTTCTCCCCTTTCTCTCTCATTTTCTTCCACAGTTCCTCATCGGAAAATGTCGAAAGTCTCCGGAAACTGTTTCCTCCTGCTTTCATCAAATCCGCAGATCTCCTTAAAGCTGCAATAGTCGCAGGCGGTCCGTTGTTTTAATTTATATGGATTTTTCTCCATCTCCCCGCCAAGGATCCGTGTTCCATTTTCACGGATCTTATCGTTGACATAGGCACAGAGTTCTTCGAACTGTTCTTTGCTTGCCGTTTTAGAACGACTTGAAAGGCTGCCGTTTTTATTGTAAGCTGCCGGGATCACCAGCGATTTTTTCCCTGCTTCCAGTTCCCTATCCAGATCCTTTAAGATCTTTTCTTCTGCCCGGACCAGTCCGTCCACCTTTAATTTTTCCAGCAGTTTTCGTTCAATCTCTTCTTCCTCATCCCCAGGTTTTCCATCCACCAATGGATCTTTGACATGATAATAAAACATCCCCGCCGGTTCTGCATGTTTTCCCGGATGATTCTTTTCTTCCAGCTCCAGTGCTGCATTCAGATATACGATAAGCTGCAATTGCAGTCCGTGATACACCGAAGTAAGATCCAGAGCCGTATTGCCGGACTTATAATCAATGACTTTCACATAGATCGTATCGTCCTCCTCATAGCGGTCCACCCGGTCAATCCGCCCCCGCAGGCGCAGACGCTCATCCTCCGATAACTGAAAATTCGATGCTTTCAGATCTTCCTCCATAGAAAAAGAGATTTCAAACCGACTTGGTTCATATTTTCCTGCTTTCAGCTGTTGCTGCAGTGCCCAGACCGTCCGCCGCAGGATCCGTTTTACACGCAGGATCATATACTGGTTTCTTGCACTGCTCTCCAGAATCGTATTGCCATAGTCGTGAATGGTTTCCTCCACACTCGTATCAATCAGCTGATCCCGTTCCTGATCCGTCAGACTACGCCATGTCAGCTGGTTTTTTTTGAGATTTCGTGAAAACTGTTCCAGTGCCTGATGGATCACATTGCCCAGATCCGCCTGACGAAATTCGTATTCCTGTCGTTCCTCGATCTTCAGACCATACTGCAGAAAATGTGCAAATGCACAGGCTGCAAACCGTTCCAGTTCCGTCGCACTGTTTTCCAGTTCTTTCCCGTAAAGTGCCACCGCCGCCGCTTTTCCGATGCTGCTCTCCGGTGCGCCCTCGTATGCCGCCTGGATCCAGCGAAGACACTGCTCTTTCCACTCTTTTGACCGCAGATACCAGGAAAACAGTTCCTTCCAGCCATCGTTCTGCTGTTGTTCTCCATCCTTTCGAAGTCCTTCCATAAGAATCTCCGTTGCCTGCTGTGCCATCTGCATCTGGCTGATCTCGTCTTTCGGATTATCCTGGATCACCAGTTTCGGATACATCCGAAGAATCATCGCGATCAGATACGCCGGACTCTGTGCCTGCCCCTGTGCATTTGATTGAGCGTAAGAAAGGTACAGACACCGGGAAGGTTTCGTCAGATTCAGATACAGATAGAAACGCTGGATATACATGGATTCTCTTGCTGTAGGTGCCAGTGCTACCTGACGGCTGTCGAGAAATTCCCGATCTGACTCAGACAGCAGACCTGCCTTCCCTCCGTGTTTCGGGATGATTCCGTCGTTGACGCCTGCAAAGAACAGTACTTTGATGTCTTTCAGTCTGGTACGCTCCATCTCACCGATCAGTACCTGATCTGCCGTCGGTGGAATGATGCCCACCCGCATCTCCTGAAATCCCACATCGAGAAGCTGTCCGTACTCCTTCGCCGTGATCGTCTCGCTGCCAAGCATCTGCACCATCTTATCAAGAAGTTCCATGATCATTCCGTAAATCTGGCTGTATTCTTTCACCATCGCCTGATCGCCCTGTGTAGCGAATTCCTGTTCTTTCTCAGATAACCGTTCCTGAATATCATCTTTTACGATCATCTCATAGAGCATCCGTGTCCGTTCTTCCACTGTGTGCTCTTTTTCTTTCATATACTCTGCAAAAGGACCGATCTTTTCCCAGACCTGTTCCCGGATCTGGTTGATTCCTTCGATACTGCCTTCTTCCATCCCCCGGTACCGTCTTACCCAGTGATCCTTCCACTGTTTTTCCCCGCGGATTCCCACAGCGATACAGTAATTTTCCAGTTGATCCACCTGATAAACCGGAATCCCGGACAGCCCACAGCGAAGATAACGGAACATACTCTCATAGGAAAAATACTCCACCACCAGATTGACAGCCGCCCGGATATACTCCACAAACGGATTCATCAGAATAGAATGTTTTTCATCGATAAAGCAGGGAATCTCACACTGTTCCATGACCTGTCTGGCATAACTTCCATACGTCGCCATATCCCCTGTGATCACGGCAAAGTCCCCATACCTGTAGCCCTTTGTCCGCACCAGCAGGCGAATCCTTCTGGCGATTTCTTCCATCTCTTCTTTTGGATTTGCAGCTTGAAAAATCTGTATCTCTTCCTGTTCCTTCCGGTACTGCCGTTTATCATATCGAAACAGATGCTGTTCCAGAAATTCCAGTGCCGGTGCCTTGCAAAAACGGCTGTTTTCTCCCGGACGCACCCACCAGGGATCCAAGACTTCCACCCGTTCTTCCGCTGCCATTCTGGTCAGAGATTCCATCATCTCCCCACTCATCCGAAACAGATGCTGCGGACGTTTTAACTGTGCACGGACACCTTTTCCTCCAGCGTCACCGTCACCCATACCTGCTGTGCCAGTTTCAGCAGTTCCCGCAGTAATTTATTCTGTACCGGAGTAAATCCGGTAAATCCATCCAGAGCGATCCAGCTGTCTCTCACCAGTCGGGAACTTCCGATTTTCTCACACAACAGATCCAGAACTTCCTCCGCCGTGATATACCGTTTTCTCAAGAACTCGGAAAAACCCTGATAAATGGTCTGCACATCCTTTAATTTGTGATACAGCAACGGTTTTTCTTTCGCCAGATTACCGATCTCATCCAGTTCCTCCGGATGAATATCGTACTGCATCAGCTCAGATAACAGTGATTTCATCTCACTGACGGTTCCCAGTTTTTCCAGACTGCTACCCAAAACTCCCAGCTTTTTCTTCTGTTCCTGCACCACGCGTTCCAGTACAAGAATTTTCCCCACGTCTTCCAGAACAGGTGTCTGATCACCGCCTACTTCCGCGAATACGGTGTGCCAGACGGTCAAAACTTAAAATATCCACGTTCATGATTCCATGACGGGGACTCAAAGCTACCAGTTCCTTCTGTGTCTGCATCGTAAACTGTTCCGGTACGATCACCAGATACTTTCTCTCCGGATGTGTTCCGGCTTCCTGTAAGATTTTCTGATATAACTGAAAAGATTTTCCAGCTCCCGAATTACCTGGTACAAATTGCAGTGCCATGGATCTTTTCCTCCTTTTTTTGTTCCTGTTTCTGCCTGCGCTCAGCATCTTTTCGTCTGTCTTCTTCTCTCTGACAGTTCGACCCCTGTCTTTTTACCGGCAGGGGTCGTAACTGTGTTTTACATTTTTCTGATTGGTTCACACGGAATATGTAGCTTCCCGTTCTGTTTGATTGCATTATAACCCTTCATAGTCAAAAAGTGGAATGAAACTTTCTTTTGCTGTCCCGCCTTCCTGAAAAAACCCCTGTGTAATACCAAGATCCAGTGCATGATCAAGTACCTTTTCATACTCCCGTTTTGTCACTCTCCGGTTCAGATCCGGGACATCACGCACCTGAGGAAGTGGGGTATACTGATTCATCAGACTGATGGTCAGGTTCTTTCCATATGTTTCATATAACTCATCAAGCACTGCTATGGAATTTTTCGTATGGCCCGGCAGGATCAGATGGCGGACGATCACACCTTTCTGAATATAACCGTTGTCATCGTATTCGCACCTTCCTCCGGCCAACATCATCTCCCGGATCGCTGCCACCGCAACTTCCGGATATCTTCGCTTTCGAACAGGCAAAGGCAAGCTCCGGATCCATATATTTAAAATCGGGCAGCCACACGTCCACGACTTCTTCAAGCATCTGCACCGTTTCCACCCGTTCATAACCACTGGAATTGTAGATCACCGGCAGATACATTCCCTGTGCTTTTGCCTTTTTCAGAGCTCCGATCACAGCCGGTGCAAAATGTGTCGCCGTTACCAGATTGATATTCGCTGCTCCCTGTTCCTGAAGTTCCAGAAAAATCTCACTGAGACGATCCCCGGAAATCTCCCTGGCACAGTTTCCTTGTGCGATTTCATAATTCTGGCAGAAAATACACCGCAGACTGCAGCCGGAAAAAAATACAGCACCAGATCCCCGTGTTCCTGAGATACAGGTTCTTCCCACATATGAAGTGCAGCCCTCGCCGCCCGCAGTTTTCCGTCCATTCCGCAATAACCTTTCTCTCCGGACTCCCGGTCTACGCCGCACATTCTCGGACACAGCATACAGGCATCCATTCCCATCGTTTCTTCCCCCTGTTTCTTCTTGTACTACTGAAAGTTTCCCATTCAATTTTCCGGAAGCCCATATTTCATAAAATCACATCATTCTCATACACTATAGAAAAGCATCGGAAAAGGAGTGTGTACTATGAGTTCCAAAACCAGGATTGTTGTACTACATATGAAAGAAGTGATCTATACCGCTATCTTTCTCCTACTCGGTCTCCTGATGATCATTCTGCTTTTGATCATGTTCGGACCATCAAAAGACAAAGAAACCGCTTCCTCTGTTCAGACAACTTCTGCCCTCACCGGGCAATATCTTCCGGGCGTCTATAGCACCGCCATTGAACTGAATGACAATACCTTCGATGTGCAGGTAACTGTAGACAGCAACCACATCAATTCCATCGACTGGTAAACTTAAGTGAATCCACCGCTGCCATGTATCCACTGATGGAACCAGCACTCGAAGAACTCGCCTCCCAGATTTATGAAAACAGTCTCTGGAAGATATCACCTACGAAGACGATAACAAATATACTTCCATGTTGCTTTTAGAAGCCATCAAAAGTGCCCTTGCCAAAGCTTCTGTTCTGCAGCAATAGCTCCATCCCGTTATTATTTCCGGATAAATATGCCATAGCCGCTTCCCAGTCTGCCTCCCTGCTGCAGATAGTCTGCAATTGCTCTCTGCAGCCCGGTCTTCCGGGGCAATTCTTCCGGTTTCTTCTTCCATTCTGCACCAAATACTCTCCAGCCATCTGGGAAAATCTCATCACTTTTTTCTGTGTCAATCAAATGAAAACGCCTGGCATACGCTTTCATATTCCCTTCCGGAAGAATCTGTACCAGATCCGGATCGATCAGCCAGGATTCCACACCAAACACCCTGTAGTCTTTCGGAAAGTAGTCTTTGAAAAATGCTTCTGCCCGTGCAAAGGCATCCTCCAGAAGCTCCGGTTTCATCGGACCTGCGGATGGAATATGCATATTAATGACAGTATCCCCGGGATGAATCCTTACACCATCCAGTCCACAGTCTTTCTTTCCCTCAAACGGGCGCAGTTCAAACTGCAGACGTCCCAGTCCGAATCTGGTCAGATTGAAGAATCCGTCATACCAGTGACCTACAAAATTGCCGTATACGCCATGAATCTCATAACACTCCAGCATTTTCCACTTCATATCTTCCAGACTCTTATAGTAAATTTCCACAGGCAGTCCCTGTTTTTCATAACGCACTTTCACTTCTTCCCAGCAGCACCATAACATCAGTGCATCCAGAAGATAGCGGTTCACTCCCAGTGCTTCTTCTCTGGATTCTGTATCTGCCAGTGCCTGGGTAAGAACGGAAAGTTCTCCGTCTGCTGCCATCACCTGCTCTGCCGTCTGTACGATCACATCCCAGTGATCTGCTTCTTCCAGTTCTTTTCTTGCCTCCAGAAGCTGTGCAATTCCTTCTTCCGGCATCTGTATCTTTTCCATCAGACGTTTCATCTGTTCTCTCGTTTCCTTCATCTGCCATCTTATTCCTTTCCCTTCTTACTGACTGCAAAATACATTTTCAGAAGTTATCCATCCGTTTTCCTATTATGACAGTTTTTCCACCTGATCCATCCAGATACGCACACAGGAATCGCTGGACATCCTCAGGTCTCCTCTTGGCGATACGGCTACTGTACCGACTTCGGTCCATCCGGCAGACAGGAGCGCTTAAACTGCTGCATAAAGAATCTCCGGTAAAAATTCTTTAACCATTTCAGGATTACTTCCCGGTCATACACACCGTCAAAAGTCTGCACTGCGATCCGGAAAATCTTATCCGGCTCATATCCTGCACGAAGCATATAATAAAGGAAAAAATCATGCAGTTCATACGGTCCCACCAGATCTTCTGTTTTCTGTGCGATCTTGCCGTCTTTTGGTGGAAGCAGCTCCGGGCTTACCGGCGTATCCAGAATATCCAGCAGAATCTCGGACAGGCGATCATCTCCACAGGTATCCGCATAATAACGCACCAGATGGCGCACCAGTGTCTTCGGAATTGACGTATTCACCGCATACATGGACATATGATCTCCGTTATAG
>ENA-OQCN01000586-OQCN01000586.1-human-gut-metagenome-genome-assembly--contig:-NODE-586-length-19469-cov-5.900838_pt1 | contig 19469 bp, 25 predicted proteins | sample MGYA00242497_ERZ504576 | MGnify/ENA primary metagenome ERZ504576 (study PRJEB26092, sample SAMD00036296) | human gut metagenome | host: Homo sapiens | study: EMG produced TPA metagenomics assembly of... | reverse complement strand
TACAAATAATGATATATGAATGCTGTTCTGTAATAATTTTATGATATACTGTGGATATGATATGTAAAAATAGTCGGAGAAAGATTTGTGAATGCACGATTATTTAGGAGGAAAAAAGCATGACAGACGCTGAAAAAAGAGAAGCGGCTCACCAGTTTATCAATAGATGGATGGGACGTGGCAATGAGGATGAAGATGGTCGTTCTTATTGGCTGGAATTTTTATCCAATGTAATGGGGATGGAAAATCCCACAGAGCGTGTAAATTTTGAGAAGAAAGTAATCGTAAATGGGAATACAAAGCGGATTGACGTATATATCCCGGAAACACATGTCATCATTGAACAGAAAAGTCTGGGAAAGTCACTTGATCAGAAAATACATAACTCTGGAGATGTGGATTTAACACCATATGAACAGGCGAAACGCTATAATGACAATCTTCCGTATGATGAAAAAGCAAGATGGATCATAACTTGTAATTTTTCGGATATTTGGATATATGATATGAATGCCAGGGTACCGGAACCTGTTAAAATAGCGTTGGTTGAATTGCAGAGCAAGTATCTGCTCCTTGATTTTCTGGTAAAGCAGGATGTAAAAAAGTTATCTCATGAGATGGAAGTTTCTATTAAGGCTGGCGATATTGTTGGTCTGATTTATGATGCTTTCCTGAAGCAATACAAGATACCGGACGGAAATGAAAAACAGGAATCAGCAGAACAGAAAGAAAAAAGGGAACATAAGTTGAAGAGCTTGAACGCTCTTTGTGTGCGTTTAGTATTCTGTCTGTACGCAGAGGATGCTGGCATATTTGGTGAACATCGGGATATTTTCATGATTACTTAGAAGCATATGATGTAAAAGATTGCCGGAGAGCATTGATTGAACTGTTTAAGACGCTGGATACTCCAATCGCTGAACGGGATGAATATCTTGAAGAAGATGTTGCACAATTTCCATATGTAAATGGTGGTCTGTTTGCAGATGAAACAATAGAAATCCCACCTTTTACAGAAGAAATCAAAGACCTGCTTTTGACGAAAGCATCTGAGGATTTTGACTGGAGTGATATTTCACCGACTATTTTTGGAGCAGTTTTTGAATCTACTTTAAATCCGGAAACAAGAAGATCTGGCGGGATGCACTATACATCCATAGAGAATATTCATAAAGTGATAGATCCGCTGTTTCTTGATGATTTGAAAAAAGAATTTAAGGAGATTCAAGCGGTTACTGTTCGGAGAACAAAAGAAAAGAGGTTGGATGAATTTCAGAATAAACTTGCATCTCTCACGTTTTTAGATCCGGCGTGTGGTTCTGGAAATTTCCTCACAGAAACCTATTTGTCGTTGCGGCGGCTGGAGAATGAGGTGATTCGTGAAAGAGTTGGCGGTCAGATAACATTGGGAGAAGTCCATAACCCAATCAAAGTGTCTATCCAGCAATTTTATGGAATAGAGATCAACGACTTTGCTGTTACCGTTGCAAAGACAGCTCTTTGGATTGCAGAATCGCAGATGTTGGAAGAAACCAAAAATATTGTCTATGGCTTCAATGATGATTTTCTTCCGTTGAAGACGTATGTAAATATTACGGAGGGTAATGCACTTAGGATAGATTGGAATGAAGTGGTTCCGGTAGAACGATTGTCCTATATAATGGGGAATCCACCGTTTGTTGGATATTCGTATCAATCAGAAAGCCAAAAGAAAGACATTGAGAATGTATATGTAGACGAAAATGGAAAATCAACTTCAACGGCAGGTAAAATCGACTATGTTGCGGCATGGTATTTTAAGGCTGCAAAAATGATGGAGGGTTCAGAGGTTAGAACGGCATTTGTTTCTACTAATTCCATTACACAGGGAGAGCAGGTGGCTTATGTTTGGGCTGAACTATATAAACAGTTTGATATTCATATAGATTTTGCACACAGGACATTTGTATGGGGAAGTGAGGCAAAATTAAAAGCGGCGGTTCATTGCGTTATTATAGGTTTTAGCACATCAATGTCAAAGGGAAAATGTCGTTTGTATGATAATGGAGCGCTTGAAGAAACGGTACAAATTAGTCCGTACCTAATAGATGCTCCGATTACTTTTATTAACAGTCGTACTAATCCATTATGTAATGTCCCTAAGATAACAAATGGAAATAAACCAGTGGATGGGGGATATTTGTTTTTGTCACCAGACGAAAAAGATGAACTCATACAAAATGAGCCAGAATCTAAAAAGTTCGTTCGCAGGGTTTATGGAGCAGAGGAATTTATAAATTCTAAAGAGAGATATTGCTTATGGCTGAGAGATATTTCTCCAAAAGAATTAAACAAGTTGCCGATGATAAAAAAGCGTGTTCAACAGGTTCGTGAATTTCGATTGAAAAGCACAAAAGCTGTTACTGTAAAAAGTGCGGATTCACCAACATTGTTTCAACAAATTAGACAGCCAGATGAACCATATATAATTGTACCAAGGGTATCATCGGAAAATAGAAGATATATACCGATGGGATATGAATCGCCAGAAACGATTATAACGGATTCTGTCCAGTGTATTCCAAACGCTGATTTGTATACATTTGGAATTATTACCTCTAACGTACACATGGCATGGACGCGAGTAGTGTGTGGTAGATTAAAGAGTGACTATAGATATTCTGCAAAAATCGTATATAACAATTTTCCATGGCCGGAGCCAACAGAACAGCAGAAACAGAAAATCGAAGAAACAGCACATGGAATTTTGGATGCCAGAGCACTTTTCCCAGACAGTAGTCTCGCAGATTTGTATGATCCTTTAACGATGCCAGTGGAATTAAGAAAAGCACATATTGCAAATGATAAGGCAGTTATGGCAGCTTATGGCTTTGGCATAAAAATGACAGAAGAAGAGTGTGTTGCAGAATTGATGAAGCTATATCAAAAAATGCAAGGATAAGTAAGAGGAGTAGGAAAACAGGTATTTCTAAGTGCCTATTTAATGCCTATAAAGTGCCTGGAAGTGACCTTTAAGCGCCTACTCCTTGTCGGGCTTCTCAGTATAACAACACGATAGAAGTATATTAAAATGATTTTTACGTTAAAAAAGTGCTGTGATCACAAGGCTTTTTGCAAGCAAAAATGAAAAGGCTATATATAGGTAGCCTACGAAACTGGAAGTGCCCATTTTGGGCCTGATTTAAAGAATAGTGTCCTGACAGAGAACAATGGAATGACTCTTTGCCGGGGATTCAAGGAAAGGAAAAAATGATGAATACAAAAACAGAGGGGAACACATTTACAAAGAAAATCGGGCAGACAGTCTATGTTGTCCGTTATCATTTCAATGAAGATGCAAAGGAAACACTGCAGGAGAAGAACTGCGAAAGTTTGAAATGAAACAGCAAAAGAAAAGAGAAAAGCATAAGGGGCATTAGCCCCTTGCTGGACTCATTCAAATCGGAAGTTGTATTATTGAATAAAATGGAGATTTTGATATGAAAGACAAGGCAAACAAGGGTTATTGGCAACGACTTGCAAAAATATATGCACCTTTGATGGAGTCAGATAAGAAATTTTATAATGCAATCTGCGGATATATTAGAGATTATCTCAAATCTGATATGAATGTATTAGAATTAGCTTGTGGAACAGGGCAGCTATCTTTCCCATTGTCTGATTGTACTAATAGCTGGACGGCAACCGATTTTTCGGAAAATATGATTAAGCAAGCGAAAAGGAGAGGTACAACAGAAAAACTTAGTTTTTGCGTAGCCGATGCAACGGCACTTTCATATGAGAATGAAAATTTTGATTGTGTAGTAATTTCAAATGCACTGCACATTATGCCAGAGCCTGAAAAAGCAATGCAGGAAATTCGTAGAGTATTAAAAAAAGATGGTATTTTGTACGCACCAACCTTCTTATGGGCAGAGAAAAAATCAAGTGGTTTACGAAAGCGATTGATGTCTATTACAGGATTTAAAGCATACAAAGAATGGAACAAGGAAAATTTTTGTGAGTTTATTACGGATTATGGCTTTACAGTCGTCAAAGTGAATTTGGTGGATGGCGGTTTAGCTCCTGTTGGAGTTTTGATTGCGAAAAAAACTAATTATTAAATTTGAATTTTTCTAAGTGATAGATACTTTACAAAATAAACTTCATATGTTAGATTGGTCAGCAAAAACTAACTAAAGAAAGAGGTAGATTATGAATAAATTTGATGGTGTTGCAAATACGTTATTTGTTCCGTTAGTGGCAAGAATCAATATCTCTAAAAAATTTCCAGAATATTTTATGGATGAAAAGGCTCTTGAGTTGGAGAAGTATTTACCACAAGGTGCAGATAAAGGTTCTTCTGAATATAGCAATATGGCATCGGTAGCACGTTATTACAATATGGACAAAACAGTTACTGCGTTTGCAAAAAGTTACGCAGAAAGTAATATTGTATATCTTGGTGCAGGATTAGAGACTGCTTATGACCGTTTAGTAACATCATCGTCTTATTACGGAGAAACATCTGTCAGTGCATATCAAGCTATGAAATTCAACAAAGATAACGCTGAGAAACTTTCTGGAATGGCTATCAATGATACGCTTCTGCGGGAAATGCAGGAAGATTGTGCAAACGAGAGCAAAGATCACACAAAAAGTCAAGCAGTCACATCTAACAACCAAATTGCTATTGATATCGGAGTCGGTTCTGACGATACTGAAAGCAGCGTTTTGAAGAAATATTTTCCTATTTATTCGTATGTGCAACAAATAACAGACGATGATAGTTTGACATTAAGCATACCATACAAAGAAGTGCCTTTGCATTATCTTATTATTTGAATTTTCTGGATGAAAAGCAACTTTGTTTGGATGATATTTATCAAATGAAATATATTGAACAGCATGAACATTTTACAGATTTCCTGATTTGGTTAAAAGCTGGTATGCATAGCAGGGAAGATTATTTAAAACTTCCTAATAATGAGACATGCAATGCATATTTAAAAGAAGTATTCAGATTTTATACCTTTATGGAGCAAGAAAACAAGCATTCGGAAAGCTTGAAGGTATTATCAGATACGCAAATGATTGTGCGAAATTCCATCGGTATCAGAAAAGTATTGAATAGGAAGAGTTTTCGAGGATATTTAAAAGAAAAAGGACATCAAGGAAAAACCATTGAGCAGGACAAGATTGTAGTGTTGTTGCAAGAATGTGCAAACAGCCGCGATCAGGTTCTGCTTTTATTATTAGCAGAAACAGGCTTTAGAATAGGGGAACTCTTAGGTGTACGATACGCAGAGGATATAGACTATGAGAAACATATAATATATGTCAACTTTCGAGATGATAATGAGAATGGGGCAAGAGCTAAAAACGCAGAACTTCGAAGAGCCAAAATCAGCGACGCAACATTTGATATTTTAATGTTTTATATTGAAGACTATAAGGAACTGATTATAGGACAGGAATATTTATTTATTAATGTCTCAGGTGATTACGTTGGAAAGCCTTTTAAGGGAAGTGGAGTATATGCCATGTTACGCAGATTGGAGAGAAAGACGGGAATTAAAGCATCTCCACATATGCTCCGGCATTATTTTGCAAATGCAAGACGAAAAGATGGATGGAAATTAGAAATGATTAGTCAAGCACTCGGGCATCGGAATATCGAAACGACTATGAAATATCTGAATATAACAGAGGATGAACTAATAGAAGTCAGTGATGCTTTTTATAACAGGCATCAAGCAATGTATGGTGTTCAGAATTTGTTATAAAAAAGAGGAGGCGATCAAGTGTCTGCAATTCGATTGCTACAAGCAGAACGCAAGGAAGAGATACAGCATCTTCACAGGCAGTTTATGTCAGGCGGAATATTGCAGAGAGAATTATGGGAAGAAGCAGAGAAATTCCTTATCCAAAGAGAAATCTATGATGTGATTTTAGCAGAAGAACAAGATTTGCGGGAATACAAACAAACTTTGTTGGATAGTGGGAATTATACGAAAAAGCAGGTGAAAGAGCAGTCATCCGCATTACGGAAGATACAGAAGTATTGGATAGAAACAGAATATGGAGAGCTACTCTTAGAAATCCGAGAAAGCCAAGTGTCAGATGAGGCATTGAAGGGAAACATCAAACGGTTTCTAATCCGGCAGGGAATACATCATATCAAAGAGATTGATTATACGGTACGAAGCCGTTATGAAGCAGAACTGAAAAAAATGTGGGATGAAGCGAGTGTGATGAGATATTTAAAGGTTTTCGATCATATCAAGCAGTATAGTATCCAAAAAGAAATAGAAAGTCTGCCGGGAAGAATCGAACACCGGAGGAAATATCAAGCACAGGTTGTATTCCTGCCATACTTACCAGATTTGGAGTTGGTTAAGGATTTTGAATATGTCCGAGATAAACAGGAACTGGTGTGGGATTTTTTTAGAAGAGCATCTGAAAAATTAAAAAAGCAGGTTTTTCTACTATTGAATTATATTCTAGATAATTTGTATCGAGACGATCCCAAAGAGAGAAGAGTTCGCTATTTATTGCCATTACACTGGTTATATGATTTTTGTGTGGAGGAAGAGATTGATGATCTGGAAGGATTGGAATTAGAACAGATCCAACGATTTGAGAAAATCGTGGAACAGAAAGTGGTCAATGTGAAAAACTCTATGCAGATTATTGACAATAGTCGGAAAATCTTATTTTTAACAGCACCAGAAATTCATTGGCATGCCAATGTGTGGTATATGGAACGCTTTCACCTGTCAGAAGATCGGCTTAACCCAAGCAATCCAGTACAGCGATTGAGTTTTATAGAAGTGACTAACAAAAAGAATCGAGAATTGTTACAGGAATATGCCAAATATCATGTTGGAATTGGTGGACTGACGATAGCAAATATCCGAGGACAACTATATGAGGTAAAAAGACTTCTGGAATATTTTAAGGAAGAAGAATCCATTTGTCAGGTAGATGAAAATCAATTGGATGACTATTTTAGGAAACTGGAAGAAAAGGATACCAAAGATGATACATTCAATAAAAGAATTGTGCATTATATAAAATTTTATCAGTTTTTAAATGTCCGAGGATATATGAAGGAGATACCCTTTAAACCGGAGTATTACCTGAAAAAGACATATCCAGAGCATCATGACAGAACGGTGGAAGAAAAAGTTTATATGGAAATCCTGCATAAGCTGTATGCATTTCCGCTAGTTCCAAGATTGATATTTTTACACTTGTGGTGTACTGGATTGAGAATCAGCGAAGTGTGTACGTTAAAAGGGGATGCATATTACTGGGATGGAGAAGATGCATGGTTGAAAGTCTATCAGATCAAGATGAAGGCAGATAAAATGATACCAATACCGCTTGTGATGTATAGAATCATGCGTAAGTATATTGAGCGTGAACACATTCGTCCGAAAGATTATATCTTTAAAGGGAAGGATGGTGGAGCGTACCGGGGAACAACATTCCGACAAGAGTTTCAGCAATACTGTGATAAGAATGGAATTGCAGATGGCAGTTATATCTTCAAAACCCATGACTATAGGCATACGCTGGCCACCCAATTTTATGATGAGGATGTTTCTATACAGACAATCCGAGATTATTTAGGACATTTTTCCGAAGAGATGACAAAACAGTATGTAGACTTCATGCCAAAGAGAATTGAAAAAGCAAGTGATACTTACTTTAAGAAACCGGAAAATGACTTGGCTTCTACCATTAAAGCTAAGAAGCGTGGTGAAAGAAAATGAAAAAAGAATTTACATATATGAGCTGGACTGCTACAAGGTAGCATCCGAAGAGCAGATTCAGAGAATGCGTATCAGCCCGGAACGGTATTTTAATCTGGAAGGATTGCCATCAGAAGAACTTGCCGAAAAGTTGGAAGAATTTATATGGGAAAGAGGAAAAATGCTCGCACCGTCCAGCATGGCAAGTGAAGTGACCTATTATAATAATATTCGGGAATTTCTGATTGATCGGAAAATACAAAGCCTTGATGCCAGAGAAGAAGAAAAAATCATCCGTATGTTAAAAGGATGGATGCTGGAACGAGGATATGCTTTATCAAGCAAAAAATATCGGCCTGCATATGACAAAATAGGAATTGAAAGTCCTAGCATTGTAAGGCATATGAAAAAAATCTTGAAGTTTCTGGAAGAAGAGGATGGCAGGGATGAGCAGGAAAAAGATATCTGGACTCTTAAAAACTTCGATTTTCCTATTTATAGAAATCCAATCAAGAATACGGAAACGATTAACTTTACTATAATTTTTATGCATTTAAAATATTCCCCTTTAGGAACGATTCATAGTGAAATAGCTGCAGTAAAGCGGTTCTCAAAATTCTTAAAAGAAAATATTTGGACATTCAATCGCTGCAGGATCTGGAACGGATGCATATAGAAGAGTATCTGATATATCTTCAGACGGAAGCACATGACCGGAAAAATTATAGATCTGACCTATATGCACTACGAAGGGTAATAGAAGATGTTGGGAATTTATATGAACGACAGTACATGAGCGAATTATTTCTGAGTAATGATTTCCCAAGTACACCAAGGCATGTATTCAAATTTTACTCAGATGCGGAAATCAAAAGATTAAACGAACACATTTTCAAAATGGATGAGCAGATATGTAGGGCACTGATTATCCATCAATTACTGGGAACGAGGATTTCAGATACGCTGACCTTAAAGACAGACTGCCTAAGCATGCGGAATAATCGATATTTTATAAGGATTGATCAGGTGAAGTCAGTCACCTATGAAAAAGCCATCAGTGAAGAAGTGGCACAACTGATTATGAAAGCAATTGATTATACAAAGGAACGGTATGGAGAAACAACTTACATTTTTGCAAAAAAAGATGATCCAACTAGGCCTTATCAATATAGCATGATTCAAAATCAGATTATGACAATGATCCGCCAGGAAGATATCCGGGATGATAATGGAGAGTTTCTGAAGTTTGGAACCCATATTTTTCGACATTGTTATGGAAAGAAATTGACAGAAATGCATGTGGATGACTGGATGATAGCTAAGCTACTGGGGCATACCTCCATATATTCGGTACATCATTATCGAAAATTGGCAATAACTGATGGCAGATGAAACGAGAGCTGCAAGAGAAAAAATGGACATGATCCTATTAGATATCATAGAAGGATGGGATGATTATGAAATATGATAAGATGGTAGCGATTACGCAGGCTGAGAGTCAGAGGAAGATGAATATTGCAAAAAATACAATATCTGATATGCTTAAAAATATGGAAAGAATTACCGTAGCAGAGCTGGTAAAAAGAACTGGGCTTTCTAGAGGATTTTTTTATAAAAATGAGCTTATCAGAAGAGAAATGGATGACGCAATACATAGACAGGAAGCAATTTTTAAGAATAGACATCCGGTTGCAATGGACAGAAAACTTGAAAATTCAGTAATTGAGTTGAAAATTGAATTGTTAAAAGCCAAAGCAGAGAACGAGAAATTAGCAGAACAAAATCAGGAATTGAAAAGAAAAAATGAACTGTTGCAGCAAGAACTAGAGAAATTGAATAAACGGGTCAGTAGGAAAGAAATTTCTGTTCTAAAAAAATTGTGAGAATGGTGTGGTACAAGTTTTTTGAGAGGACGATATCTATGAAATACGATAAAATGGTCGAATGTAGTTTGGAACGTAGCAAACAGAAGGTAGAAACCGCAAAACGGGAAATTCAAGAAATGTTGGAATCAAAAGAAAAAATAACAGTTGCTGCATTGATTCAAAAAACAGGCTTTTCTAAAGGATTTTTTTATCGAAATGAAGAAATGCGCAGGGTGGTAAATGAAGCTATGCATCAACAGAGCGTAACGTATAATCCGAAACAGATTATTATTGATATGGCTATGGAAAGAACTTTAGTTAATGCAAAAACGACTATACAGGAATTGAACTAAAATAAAAAATTGGAAAAAGAAAATGCAGAGTTGCGAGAAGAATTGGCAAGGGTAAGAAAAATATCTAAAGTATAAAAGGAAAAATTAAATATTTGAATTTGAATGATTCAAGGCAGAATGTACAGTAAAAAAGCAAGTACATTCTGTCTTGTTTTGTATAGATATGAATAAATAAAAATACTGGCTACAAAATGCACACAACATACAAAAAGTGCAAAAAACAAAGAAAATAGACGAATGATACGTTTTGGTCTATATGGTTAAATCCAGTGTTTATAAGGCTTTTGAGGCATGAAAAAGATAGGGGCTAAATTTATGGTTGTTCTGATCAGTCTGGTCGTCATCTTTAAGGAACAGCTCACATCTCTCGTAAAAAAGATCCTCTCAAAAATCACAAAACAGAGCAACGCGATCTGATAAAAATAAAAACGGTGAGTTCTGATCAGCCGTTTTGGAAAGGAGAAGTGCCCCTTGGCAAAAATACTTAAAAAAGGCAGCATTACCATTTTTCTGGCTCTGATCTTGAGCCTCATACTTTCTCTTGTATGTGCCAGCATTGAATCTGTGCGGATGGCAGCTGCCAGAACCCAGATACTTAACAGCATGGATATTGGACTTTATTCTCTGTTTGGCCAGTATGACCGAACTCTTCTGAAAGATTATGACCTGTTTGCCCTGTATGCAGGCGGAAAAGAGGAACTGGATATGGCATCAGTGTACGATAATTTTCAATCCTATATGAAACCTGTATTAAAGCAGAACAGTCAGAAGCTTAATCTTCTTCAGGGCGGGCTCAATGGATATCAGCTTCTGACAGATGGAAACGGTGAAGTTTTTTATCAGCAGGCTGTGAAGAATATGAGAGAGACTCTGGGAAGTCAGGGGGTACAGATCCTTCTTGGAAAATTAAGGGATCAGCAGAAAAAAACAGATGAAGCGGAAAAAAAAGGTCAGCAGGCCGAGAACGGCGGATCATTAAAATCTTATGATTCTGAAATTGCTGATGCTGCGAAAAAAGTGAGGAGGCAGAAAAGGAGCAGCAGAATCAGATAGATTCCGGCGAATTTGGCGATGGAGGAAGCGTAGATGATTTTACAGGCGGTGTGAATACGGAAGTAGAGAATCCAATTCCGGTTATTCGTAAAGTACGAAAAATGGGACTTCTGGATATTGTTATTCCAACAGAAAAAGGAATTTCAGATGCTTTTGTTAATAAAAAAGAGTTGGCTTCCGGAAGAAAACTGCAGACCGGTATGGAAATGAATACAAATCTACAGTACGATAATTCGTATACTTCTGGAATCCTTTTTGGACAGTATCTGCTCAGTAAGCTGGGAAATTATACTCGGCCGGCTTCATCAGGGTTAAGATATCAGGTTGAATATATCTTGGAGGAAAAAACAGTGACCGGGAAAATCTGAAATCTGTGGCAACGAAGCTTCTTTTGATCAGACAGGGAGTAAATATGGCCTATCTTGTTTCAGACGGTGGAAAACGTATTCAGATAGAGGCGCTTTCTCTTGCTGTTGCATCCAGTTTTCTGATTCCGCCGGCAGCGGTTGTGATTGAAGCAGCATTAATGTTTTGTTGGGCGTTTGCGGAAAGTATTCTGGATGTGAGAGAACTTTTTGCAGGAGGACATGTACCGCTTGTAAAGACTGCAGCTGGATGGCAGCTTTCTCTGAAGAATTTGTCAGGTATTCTGAACAGTCTGGATTCAGAAAGAAAAGATTCAAGGGGTGGGATGTCTTATGAGGATTATCTTCAGGTGATGCTCATGGCAAAAGGAAAGCAGCATAAAGTAACAAGAGGAATGGACATGATCGAATGTACGATCCGGGATAAAGGAAACAGACCGAAGTTTCGTATGGATCACTGTATCGTTGCACTTGAAGCATCGGCAGATGTAAAAGCGAATAAGAAGAAAACATTTACAGTTATAAGACAGTATGCTTATGAGTAGTGGAAAGAGAGGTGCGCAGGGATGCTTTTTCAGAAAGAAAAGAATGATAGTAATCAGATAGACAGACTGGATCAAAAAAGAGAAAGGCGCTCTCCGAGAAGAAGATATTTCCTGTTTCCCCCGATGATCAGGAATTTACTTTCTGGAAAAGTATCCCTGTGTACCTTTCGGGCGAAAATACAAAGGGCAAGTCTTACAGTTGAGACTGCCCTTGTACTGCCACTCTTCTTTTTCGGAGTGATCACCATGCTGTCTTTTATGGATATCTATAAGATTCAGACGGAACATTTGACAAAGCTTTGCCAGAATGCCAAAGAAGCCGGGATGTATGCATATGGGACAGGGGAATCAACAACGGAGAATATTGTATTACCGGATGTATATGGATATCAGCCTGTAGGAGGTTTGATTCCGCTTCCAAAGATCTGGTTTCATAATACAGTAAAAGTTCATGCCTGGACAGGAGTTCAGTATGAAGAAGTAAGAATGGAACAGAAAATCAGCCTATGGTATACGTGACAGAATCAGGAACTGTTTATCACCGGAAACTTGGCTGCAGTTATCTGAATCTTTCTGTACAGCAGATTTCAGGTTCATCTGTAAAAACGATAAAAAACACTTATGGAGAGAAATATCAGGCCTGCGAATTGTGCAGCCGGGGGCAGGAACCGGCAGGGGTGGTGTATATAACGAAAAAAAGCAACCGGTTTCATAACAGAGAAAGCTGCAGCGGATTAAAAAGATCTGTACGTATGGTAAAGGAATCAGAAGTTTTCGGAGAAATGAGTGCCTGTGGGCGGTGTGGCTGAGAGGAGATACAGAGAATATGAGTAGCGGTGAAATGTGTATGGCGGTGTTTTTAGGAATCAATACATGGACAGACATACGAAAACGAGAGATCTGTTTTCCGGTATTATGCCTGTTTCTGGCAGGAGGGATTTTGTGGAGAATAAAAGATAAAAGTGTATATCCAGATGGTCTGCTTTCTATGGGGGTCGGAGGTGTGGTTGCAGTAATGTCTGTACTGAGCAGAGGGAAAATGGGGATGGGAGATGGCCTGCTGATTCTTGCTATGGGTTCTGTTTTAAGCGTGGGAGAATTATTGGGAATTCTTTGTCTGGCACTTCTTTTATGCGGAATTTATGCGGGACTTCAGCTATGTGTGTTTAAAAAGAAACGAGATGAGGAAATACCTTTTGCGCCTTTTCTGCTGGCTGGTTATCTGGGAGGGATGTTTTTATGAAGAAAGTAAAACGAGGGAGTTTTACAATAGAAGCAGCACTTTTGATGCCTGTGATTTTTCTGGTACTGATGGGAGTTTTGTATCTGAATTTTTTTGTACATAACAGAGCGTGGCTGACTGCTGCTGCCTATGAAGCCGCAGTCAGCGGAAGCATGGAAGGATACAGTAAAAATGGGAAAGTTTATGAAAAAGCAGATATTCAGGGCAGGATGTTGGGAAGTACAGGATTGCCAGTCGGTGAGAATTTCAGCATGCAGACAAGCGCAGGGAAGAGTGTGCAGGTGACATACAGAATGGAGATACCAGTGGGATTTCTGGGACTGAAATGGAAAGTGAAGGCAGTTGGAAAGGCAGTACCTTTGCGGCCGGTTGGATGGATACGGAAAGTGAAAAGTGTCAGGAATGCGGTGGAAGAGGTGACGCAGTAAAATGAAATCGGAATATAAAAGAGATATGAACCATAATTATCTGATCCTGACAGGGGAAGATGCAATTGACACAGATTCTTATCAGGTGCGAATGATCGTAGCAAATGCAGTTCCGGATCTTCTTCAGTGCAGGATACAGGGAATGGATGGGAAATTTATGGTGTATTATGATGTGACTTCCAGACACTCGCTCACCGCACTTTTTGAAGACAAAAAACTTGGGATAGAGGAGCTTCAGGTGATCCTTGGAGGATTTATACAGGTGATGGAAGAAATGTCAGAGTACCTTTTAAATCCCTGTCAGCTGATTTTGGAGCCGGAATATATTTATATGGATGCAGAAAAGAAAAATGTCCGTTTCTGTTATCTTCCGGGATTTCATGGAGAGGTGCAGAAACAGTTTCAGAATCTTGCAGAATATTTTCTGCCTAAACTGGATCATGAGGACGGAAAGGCAGTTATGCTGGGATATGGTGTATATCGCCGGGCGTGGAGGACAGTTTTCATCTGGAGCATATCAAAAAAGAATTATATAAAGTGCGGGAAGGCAAAGAGTCTGATTTTATGGACTATGAAAAGAAAACGATAAAGGAGTCGGAGAAGACTGATGTGGCAAAAGAAGACCAGCAGAAAGATTTATGGGGAAGTGGAAGCTGGGACAGAGAAAGCAATGAAAATACAGAAAAGAAAACAGGAAAAAGAGATAAAAAGAAAGATAAAACTAAGAAAACAAAAACTGATAAAATATGGAAATCTGTGGCTGGATTTACGGGAGCACTTCTGATTTTACTTGGCATTACCATAGGAATGGCTGGAGGATATCTTCCACGAATGAATACAGAAGTTTTTCTTGGGGTAGTTTTGCTGTTGATGGTAGTGGGAATGTCAGGGCATATTTTATATAAAAAATTCTTCGAAAAAAAACAGAAAGACGTTGGTGCAGAAGAAAAAACCAAAGTACGGATATGCGATATGATGGACAGAAGGAAACTGTGCAGCAGGCTTATGAAGTGAATGAAATGAAAAAAGGGATGGAAAAAGTAATTGCCGGGAGAACAGATGTAACGGAAAAAAGAAGCCAGGGTAATATAAAAAGTGAAAAGCTGACAGAGACTATAGAGAAGAGAAAGAAAACAGAAGATGTTTCAGAGGGATTTGGTGAAACTGTGGTCCTTTCTTCTGGTGTGGTAAAAGGCCCGGCTACACTGGTGAGCAGAGAGCCAGGAGAACTTGCAACGATTTATCTGGAGCAGGATATTACTGTAATCGGAAAACTGGAGACAGCGGCAGATGTGGTCATCAGTATTCTACAGTGAGCCGGATTCATGCCAAAATACGAAAGAGGGATGGAGAATATTATCTGACAGATCTGAATTCCAGAAATGGAACATCTGTAAATGGTCAGATGCTGAAAACAGGGGAAGATTACCTGTTAAAAGATGAAGATGAAGTGGATTTCTCGCAGGCTCGCTATATTTTTTTGAAATAACAGAGAGAAAATGAGAGTTTTTTGTCGTATTATATAGAGGGGCGCAGGTTGTACAGATATCAAAAATCTGTTAAAATATCCAGAAATCTGTTAATTCATCAAAAGTGGAAAAGAGGTTATAAGTGGAAGAAATAAAAAAAGAGCCTGTGACTGCCTTATTGATTCTGTTAAATATACTGATCTTTCTGATAGTGGAATTCACTGGAGGCTCAGAAAATGGACAGCATATGCTGGAATGTGGAGCTTGTTATGCACCGCTGATTCTGGAACAGGGAGAGTGGTATCGTGTTTTTTTTAGTATGTTTCTGCATTTTGGCGCGCCCCACCTTATTAATAATATACTTGTGTTGTTTGTACTTGGACAGCGTCTGGAACCAGCTGTGGGCAAACTGAAATTTTTGCTGATTTACATTGCAGGCGGTCTGGGTGGCAATCTTATCTCGCTGTTCTGGGATATACATGCAGGGGATTATTCAGTGTCAGCAGGGGCTTCAGGAGCTGTTTTTGCACTTATGGGAGGTATGATCTATGTGATTATGCGACACAGAGGAAGAGTCGCAGATCTTACTATACGCCAGATGCTTATCATGGCAGCATTTTCTCTTTATTTTGGATTCGCAAGTGAAGGTGTGGATAATGCGGCTCATGCAGGCGGTTGGTATGCGGTTTTCTGACAGCAGTGATAGTTTATCATCCCAGAAAAATATGGAAAATAGTTCCGTGATCCGGAGAGCTTTCTAAGGAGATAGATCCATTGTGTGCTTCTGCGATCTGTTTTACAATGGGAAGGCCAAGGCCGGTTCCGGATTCTTTTGTTGTAAAGAATGGCTGGAAAATAGTTGCCTGTTGTTCCGGGGAGATTCCACACCCATTATCCTGAATATTAATAGAAATACCGGGATTTTTCGGACAGGCAGACACAGTTATTTTTCCACCGGGGACTGGAACCGCTTCCCAGGCATTTTTCAGAAGATTAAGAAGCATCTGACGGATCTTGATCTGATCCAGCATCATAACAGGAAGAGAATCGGGGATATCTGTCTCCAGCGTGATGTCGAGGTAATCCAGAGTTGGTTTGACAGAGGAAAGGATTGTTTTCAGATAAGAACAGACATCAGTACTTTTAGGCGTGATACGGTTTGCATTGTTGAAAGCAGAGAGTTCATCAAGAAGATCCTTGACGTAATCAAGATTATCCATGATATCGTCCCAATGTTTATATTCCTGAACTTCAGGATGGGCAGATGCGATCATCTGAAGACCGCTGTTAATAAGTGTTATAGGGTTTCGGATCTCGTGAGAAAATTTTGAAAGAGTATAATGAAATTCATTTTTTAGTTTGTCAACTGTATTGTCGTTGCACATATTATCACCTCGGGAAAATATTAACATCAGAAATTTCAAATATCAACAAGAACAGTATTGAAAAAATCGAGAAAATACGACAAAATAAGAATAATTAGAAATTTATTTTCAGAAGAGGAGGATACAAAAATGGGAGACTGTATATTTTGTAAAATAGCGAACGGAGAGATTCCATCAGCAACACTTTATGAGGATGAGGAATTTCGTGTAATTCTGGATCTTGGACCTGCAAGCAAAGGTCATTCTCTGATTCTGCCAAAGAAACATGCAGCAAATATTTATGAGCTGCCAGATGAAACTGCGGGAAAAGCATGATCCTTGCAAAAAAAATGGCAGGGAAACTGACAGATGCACTGAACTGTGATGGCTTCAATATTGTTCAGAATAATGGAGAAATTGCGGGACAGACAGTATTTCATTTCCACATGCATCTGATTCCAAGATATGAAGGAGACGGTGTAGGATTAAACTGGACTCCAGGAAATCTCAGTGATGAGGATAAGGAAGAAATTCTGCATAAAGTGAAAGAGTAACTGCAATTTACTAAAGAGAAAAAATGAACAAAATTGATTATGAAGATTTTTATTTGAAATATCGTAAAGTAGCTAAATCATATGCATATGGAATTCTGAATGACTGGTATATGGCAGATGATATCAGTCAGGAAGTACTTTATAAAATGTACACCATGAGAAATGAGCTGAATTTCGAAAATGAAAAGATGTTGTATGCGCTGATACGGAGAGCTGCTGTAAACAAAGCAATGGATTATAAAAAGAAATCCAGTACAAAACATGAATTCTCCTGTCATGATGAGACCGCATCAATCCTGGATCGGAGAATTCATGTAAATGCAGAAGATCAGATATTGCGACAGGAAGAAAATAAATTTATGCATATGATACTGGAAAGATTCCGTGTAGAGCAGCCATTGAATTATGAAATACTGATTCAGGTAAAGTTCATGGATGTTTCTGTTGAAGCAGTAGCGGAGGAGTTCGGACTGACGAAGAGCGGTGTGAATAACAGGATTTATAAAGCGAAACGATGGTTAAAAGAAGAGTATGAAAAAGCCTACAAATAAAAGAAAACTCTGCCAGTCCTGAAAAAGGAGATGGCAGAGCCTTTCATTCAGAAATATTATTGTCAGGAGCGAGCACATTCTTCGATAAGATCTGTGATCTTACGGATGGAGTCTACGTGACCGTTACCTGCCATTGCATCAATATATTTCTGGCGGTTTGTATAAAGTTGGCGAATGGTATCCAGAAGTTTGGCTTCTGTGATTTCTTCCTCCTCGAGGACCATACTAAATCCCTGACGTTCGAAAGAACGTGCATTGAGAATCTGGTCACCTCGGCTGGCCTTAGCTGAGAGAGGAATCAGAAGGTTTGGTTTATGCAGTTCACTGATTTCACAGATTGCATTAGCTCCTGCGCGGGAGATTACAATGTCAGCAAGAGAGAACAGATCTGGCAGTTCGTCTTTAATGTATTCATACTGAACATATCCTGTAGTTCCTTTTAGGCTTTCGTCAGTTTTTCCTTTTCCGCAGAGGTGCACAACCTGGAATTCTTTCAGAAGTTCCGGAAGAATCTTGCGGACATTATCATTAACAGAAGCTGCTCCGAGACTGCGCCGATAACCATAAGAACAGGCTTATCAGCATTAAATCCGCAGAATTTACGTCCGGCTTCTGCATTTCCGGACAGAAGTTCCTGACGGATTGGGGTTCCGGTAAGAACGGCCTTGTCTGCTGGAAGATTAGATGCTGTCTCCGGGAAATTGCAGCATATTTTTGTTGCGGAAGAAAGACAAAGCTTATTGGCAAGTCCGGGAGTCATGTCAGACTCATGAATAAGTGCCGGGATTTTCAAACGGTTGGCTGCGATTACTACAGGAACTGTAACGAAGCCTCCTTTTGAAAAACAACATCCGGTTTCAGCTGTTTCAGAATTTTTCTGGCCTGGCTGAAGCCTTTCAGTACACGGAATGGATCAGAAATTCTTGAGATCAAAGTAACGTCTCAGTTTCCTGATGAAATTCCATAATAGGGGATACCAAGCTCTTCGATCAGCTTTTTTTCGATTCCTTCATAGGAACCGATATAGGAAATTTTGTAACCAAGCTCCTGGAGTCTTGGAATCAAAGCAATATTAGGGGTTACATGGCCGGCAGTACCACCGCCGGTAAGTACGATGTGTTTCATTTGGATTCCTCCTGAATAGTCATATATTATCATTAAATATGAACTCTAACGGAGAAATTGTCAAGGAAAGATAGATTTACAGGTGAAAAAATAATGGGAAATTTCAGCGATGAAGAACTGAAAAAATGGTTGGCTGAGGAATATAACAAAGAAATTGACGAAATGGAAAAAATCATGTTTCCAGATGGTAATATTCCTGATGATGGCGAAACTGAAGAAGAAGCCGGGCTGCGTATGCAAGACTTGTGGAGAGACTGAAAGCAGACGGCATCTATGAAGAAGAAAATGACAGCGAGAATGCTGATGATCATAAAGAAAACAACGAAAAGACAGAAGAAGCAGAGAAAGTGAAAATTGTTTATCTGCCTGCAAAGCCCAAAAAGAGAAATAGGATTGCACGTGTAGCAGCTGCGGTATTGGTATGCGCTGCAGGTGTGTTTGCAGCTAGTATGACTAGTCAGTCTAATAGGAGTTATTTTATTGATACAGTTAAACTTTGGACGGGAAATGATACTAATATTATAATTGAGAATGATGGAAATAATGAAAAGTCTAGTATGGATGAAGATGAGGCGATAGTTGAAATTGAACAAAAATTGGGGGTGACGGTTCCCAAATTTATGTATAGACCAACCGGATTTGAATTTAAAAATTATAATGTAAGTGCGGTAATTGGTTACGCATGGCTAGAGTATAGCTATATGGATACTATTGTTAGTATATATATAAATGATTACACAGATTCTAGCAAAAGTAGTGATCAACTGTTAGATGGTGAAATAGTAGGAACGATAAAGGGAAATGGGGGAGAAACA
>ENA-OQCN01000585-OQCN01000585.1-human-gut-metagenome-genome-assembly--contig:-NODE-585-length-19484-cov-3.959498_pt1 | contig 19484 bp, 25 predicted proteins | sample MGYA00242497_ERZ504576 | MGnify/ENA primary metagenome ERZ504576 (study PRJEB26092, sample SAMD00036296) | human gut metagenome | host: Homo sapiens | study: EMG produced TPA metagenomics assembly of... | reverse complement strand
ATGGAAAGCAATATGAGTATCCTCAGCCTTTTAATGGCATCTCAGGCTTTCGATATATTTTTCTCGTTACAGGTCAAAAGCGGTTTATCCGGCTAAAAAAGGACAAAAAAATAAAACCCTCGCGGCCAGACAACAAGGCTTTGACTTGCCTTGTTATCATAGCACACGAGGTCTTATAGAAGTCACATGACGGTCTTATGAAAGTCACATGGAACGATTTTAGAAAAAATAAGGTCACACAGAAGTTGTATGAAGGTCACACGAAAGTCGCATGACGCAACTACGTTATTTTATCATTCGAGTGAGTTGAGTAGTTTCTGGTATTCATCTTCGGGCAGCTTTTGCTTCGCTGCCGCAAGCTCGCCCGCTGCCATCTCGTCCATGTGCTGCTTCTGGTACGAGCGAATAAGCCAATAGTAGGCTTTTGTGTTTTCCGGCGCGATGGTCAGGGCCAGTGCAGCATCCCGATGAAGCAGATCGTATGCGTGGAAGTCCATCAATTGCTTCAGCAGTTCATTAACTGTACTCATAAATGCGAGGTGGTATCGGTTTGCGTAGTGAACCAGCCAATGTTCGCCATTGGCAGCAGAAAGAAGTTTGCCCTGATACAATGATGCCGCTTTTTCGAGCAATCTCACCTTATTTATAGCAGAAGTGGCTTTTGCGGCTGCAATGCACAACTCATCGAACCGCTGAAAATCGGTCGTGATATGGAGGTCGGGGTTGAATTGGTAGCCAGACGGCGTGGAGAGAATCAGCTGCTCATCCGAGATAATGCTGAATGCTTGCCGCAGCCGGTAAACGAGCTGTTTGACCTTTTTTCCGGGTTCGTCCTTATCCTCCAGTTCTTCTGGCCAGATTTCCTGTACGATTTCCAACGATGAAAGGGCTTTCTTATTGGAAAGCAGCATAAAGGTCAGCAGACGGCTGATTTTAGGAGATTTCAGGTCAGACTCCGGCAGGACACCGTGGGAAGTGTGGATTTTCAATTCTCCGAACAAGCTGATGAAGACATCATGGCTGCTCTTGATATTTTCTGGCGAGAATGCCATGCTCAGACTGTCAGCCATTCGCTTATCGTTGTATGCCGCCAGTAACACATAGGCAGAAGTTTAAGCATACTGGTCTGATGGGTGTACCGCTGAGGGTTGCGCACGGCAATCAGGGCGATTTGCCGTGGTTCCAGTGGAATCGCAAGGACGGACTTAATACCTAAGCGCTCATACAACCGGTATTCGTCCGGGTAGGTGTCCTTGACATCTTCTGCATCAGAAACGACCATCGGGGTTCCTCTGCGCACTGCCTTTACCCAGCGGTCGAGAAATTCAGACGATTCAAACTCATTTGTAAGGATAGTGGTTTTATCTTCTTGGCATTCATTGTGCCACCAGAGCGGCTTCCACAGCCCCAAATCCAGATCAACCTGAATTAGACCGCACCAGTCGGCATCATAGAATTTACAGGCCGCTTCCATGACCCGCAGAGCAACTTCCTTCGGCGGCAGATGGCGATAGTATAACTGTGTCTCCAGCTCATTCATTGTGTTCTCAAAATCAAGCGCACACTGAACGTTCTCCGTGTCAAGTTCTTCGCTCACCGAATCAGATTGCCGCATAACAGACACCTCCTGAATAAAAAGCAGCATCCGGGCATCTTCCGCTTAATACGGTGAATCCCGGATGCTGCTATGTAAAGCTATCTCTCCACCGCATAAGCTGAAGAATGCCCCATCATTTTGCTTTTAAATAACAAAAACCGCCTGTGAGTTGAAATCTTCACAGACGGTTCTAACATGGTAGAGGGATAAAATTATCCCATTCAAAAAGCAACCAGCTGCCATGACCTCGTATATGAGATTTTAGACTCATTTGGCTTTGTTGCCTATCTTTCGGTAGGTTTACCAAGTATTAAGTTCTTTGATAATTTACTTTTTTACGATTGTTTTTATAAAAGCCGTAAGTGCATTGATCTGCTCGGCATCGAACTGTTTTAGCTGGTCAACAAGTGCATTCATTCCATTGGAGGTTTCCTCGCCGAAATTAAAAAATTCTTGTGGAGTAATGTTGAAATATTCGCAGATGTAAAAGAAATTTGCCATCGTCGGAAAGGCAGTACCACTTTCGATTGCACGAATATAGCCGGGATTCTGCCCGATTGAGAGGCTCATGTCTCTTGCAGACACACCCTTCTGTGTGCGCAGCTCAGTAAGCCTCTTAGAAAACTGTTCTTCGTACATGGCCACCACCATCCTTCTCAACTCTATTGTAGTCGAGAGCATAGCTGAAACCGAATGATTAAATCTATTATTTTTAATTGATATAATCAACTACCTGTGATAGACTAAAAGAAAATGGAAAAAATAAAAACCATGAATTTTTACATTCATGGTTTATGTTTCCTGTCGCAGAGTAGCCCACTCTGCGACAGGATGATTCAATTGAATTTTACCGCCGATTACACGGATGGTCAAGAGAAAGCAATCTGAAATTCTGAAAAAAAGAAAATAATGTCGTACTTACTCGACAATTTCAACAAATTCGATACAATCCGATTGTATGCTCCGTCAAATAAGCCGTCAACGAAAGGAAGGTTTTTGTGTCAAGAAAAGGATTGAACATTTATAAAAGGAAGGATGGCCGCTGGGAAGCACGCTACATAAAGTCGCGAAATGCGCTGGGAAAGCCCAAATATGGTTATCTGTATGCTTCCTCCTACCGCGAAGTGCGATGTGATCTACAGCACACGCTCCAGCTCCAAGGTAAACCATCCGGAAGCGAGGAAAGAACCAGAAACAGTACATTTGAACTTGTTTCCATGGAGTGGCTTGACGCCTTTTCCATTAACTTCAAGGAATCCACCTACATTCGTTATCGGACGCTAATCGAATGCTATCTCATGCCATCATTCCAGACAGTAAAAATCGAGAAGATCACAAAAGAAATGGTAAGGAAGCTTTGCAAACACCTTGAACTGCACGGAAAAAAGGATAAAACCGGTCTTTCTCCCAAGACAATCTCGGATGTGCTCTCTGTTCTGCGTCGCATTCTGAATTATGCAGGAACACTCGGTATATTCGTAGATTCGAAGGTTCTTGATATCAGGGTCAAGCAGACGCAAAAGTCGTTGCCCATTTTAAGCCTCCCAGAGCAGATGATTTTGCAGCAATATCTAGAGGAACATCCCGATGCTCTGAATCTGGGGATTCTTCTTTGTCTACTGACAGGAATACGTATCGGGGAGCTGTGTGCGTTGACGTGGGAAAAGATCTCGATTTCGGAAAGGAATATCTATATCTGTCAGACGATGCAACGTATCCAGAATCGGGTACCTGGGAGCAAAAAAACACATATCGAGATTGCATCTCCCAAAAGCAGCTCCGCTAATCGGAATATCCCAATCTCAAATTTGCTGTTCGGTTTTCTGGAGCGCTATTCCCTGAGTCACACCGGATTCTTTTTGAGCGGTTCTCCTTCGAAGTTTATCGAACCGCGGTGCATTCAGCGAAGATTTCACAAGATTTTGGATGCCTGTGGATTGGAAAAAAGGAATTTTCATGTTTTAAGGCACACTTTTGCCACACGCTGTGTGGAAGCAAAAATCGACATCAAAACTCTGAGTGAGATTTTAGGACACTCATCTGTTACCATCACAATGAATCGATATGTTCATCCTTCGTTGGAGCTGAAGCGGGAAACGATGGAACAGCTGGCAGATTTTATTTCCGTCAAATAAGCCGTCAATCCGAATTGCCAAACGAATTACCGTTGTTTTTTCGCCATTATCGCAGAGTGGGCTACTCTGCGACAGAAAATAATCCCAACAACTCACCTGTGCATTGTTGTACACCGTATAGATTCGGGTGTAAAGGGAACTTTTGATTCTACGGCAGAAATTCGTCTGCTGAGAATATAACAAACTTTTTACTTGAGGAGGACTTTATTATGAATTTGATGAAATGCCCCAACGGCCACCACTACGATGCTTCCCGGTTCAGCAGCTGCCCCTTCTGCGGCATGGAAGGTGTGAACGTTGGGCCGGATCAGACGACGGTTCCTTTGGACGTCCCGGTGTCTCAGCCGGGTCCCAGCGTAGCGACTGAACCTCTGAGCACTGCAATTCCCGATGACGATGACCGCACGCTCCCTGTAACTGCAGATATGTTGGACGGTGCTACAGAAAAGTCGGCACCAGTTGTTGGTTGGCTCGTCTGCACGGAAGGTGTGAATAAGGGAACCGACTATCGTCTGCATCAGGGCCGCAATTTTGTGGGTCGTTCTTCGGAGATGGATGTCTGCATCCTTGGCGACAACACGGTTTCCCGCAGCTCTCATGCGATTGTTGTGTATGATCCGCGTAGTAATGTGTATCTTGCGCAGCCGGGCAGCTCTAAAGAGCTGTTCTATGTGAACGATAAGCTTGTGCTCAACCCAATTGAGCTGAAGGCCATGGACCAGCTCAGCATCGGCGACACGAAACTGATGTTTGTTCCCTTGTGCAGCGAAAAATTCCACTGGTAAAACGAAATAAGGGGGAATCGTTGTGATAAATCGGGCTGGAAATAAAGAAAAGGCAAAACGTGTTCTGAATGAAAACGGAAATCTGTCCGGAATGGTCGGCATGGAGATTCTGTATCGGGTGATTGCGGCAATCACAAGTGTCCTGCTGGGTGCGATGATCGCAGGCGGCATTGGGGTCGTGTCGGCGGTTGTGTCGGCACCGTTCAAGCTGTTTGGTCTGGCGGGAATCATCATTGCCTATGTGCTGATTACTCCGATTGCAACGCTCGTCGGTGCTATCGCCGGTGGAGCAGTTGCCGGGCCGTTTGAAGTGGCACGATACCGGTACTATCTTTCTCTGCGGAAGAATGGAATCCGACCAAAAGTCACCTGCATCTTTGATGCATTTGATTTCTTTATGCAATTTGCCCTTGTTACAGGAGTGCGGATGCTGACGATCATGTGGATCCCGGTTCTGATCCAGTTTGCTACGCTGTTGCTGGCGGCTGTTGTTGCAGCGGCTTCTCGGAGTTATCTGGCGGCAATGCTGCTGGTGATGATCGGCATGATTGCAGCTCTCGTTGTTGCGGCCTATCGTTCATATCAGTTCTGGCCTATGGCTCTGGTGCAAGCGGACCATCCGCAGCTGAATGCAGAACAGGTCATGGAGCGCTGCAAGGCGATGACGGAAGGCCGTAATTTGACCTGTTTGTCTTTGATCTCAGCTATCTCGGCTGGAATATTCTGAGCTGCTTACCGGCGGGATTCTTTCTGTCCTGTATGTTGCACCGTACAAGATGATGGCAACTGCTTTTGTTTATGAAGAAATGAAGGGCCGCCCGGTCATGGTGGATGACATCAAACCGTCCACTGACGGCAACGGAATGACGATTGCTGTAGATCCGAAAAAATTGATGGGGATTGGCAGCACCGGTGGAAAGAAGCCGACTTCTCATATCCCGCTGCTTCCAGAGCTGCGGGAGCAGCTCTGGAGGGGGTCGCCGGTATGTATGCGGGCTCGAGCTATCCGCTGGAGCCGAACCAGCCGGTCATTCTGGGCAGAGACCCTGCCTATGCGAAGATCGTTTTTTCTCAGGGTGCGCAGAAGATCAGCCGCCGCCACTGTGAGGTCATGTTCAACAGTCAGGTTCAGAAATATCGTGTTACCGATTTTTCCAGCAACGGCACCTACGTAAACGGAAGCCGCCTCCCTGCGAATTCTCCGGTGCTGCTGACCCGGGGAACGGAGCTTGCATTGGGCGATAACAACAATATCATCCGGCTGAGCTGAGTGATGCAGTATGCCTGAGAGACGCAGAAAAAGAACGAATCAGGATCGCGGAACAGATGAGGTGAAGCAGGATCGGAGCTTACTGTTGTATGTGCTGCTGTCTTTCGTGACGTTTTCGGTCTACCATTTTTATTTCATGGACTTGTGGGCGAAGGATGTCAACATTCTGTGCGAAAAGGATGGAAAACATACGGTGGGCGTCGAAAAAATGATGCTGTTCAGTGTCCTGACATTCGGCGTGTACAAATATGTGTGGCTTGCGGAGATCGTGGACCGCATTTGTGACAATGCGGCGGAATACGATGTGGAGGTCCGGCAGGACAGCGAAACCTTCTTTGTATGGATGATCCTGGTTCCGGTTCTTGGATATCTCGTCGCAATGTATCGAGCAATCCGGGACACGAACCGACTGGCTGAGGCATATGAGCGGAGCAGGCAAAAGCGCACGGAAGTGCACGACAACCCCAACACGAAACCTCCCCCGCCTGTATGCGGGGGAGACTGTCTGGGTTGACCGGAAGTTTGGCGGGCAGAAGCTTTGAGCTGATACCCGGACGATCGGTGGAACTGGGTCGGAACCCAGCGGAGGTGTCGCTTATCGTAAGAGGCGAAAAAATCAGCCGGATTCACTGTACGGTTCAATATAATGGAAAGGATCTTGGGTTTAATGTTACCGACCATTCCCGGAACGGGGTATTCGTCAATGGGGTGCGTATTCCTTATAATGTGCCGACTTATGTGTCCGGGAAAAGTATTGTCGCACTGGCAGATGGTGCAAATAAGTTTCAGCTGATAGAAGCGGCGGACGAAGATGATAGGAGTCCGGCTTTAGGAGCAGACAATGAAGAGTAAAAAAATCATCGTTGCAGCACTGGTGGCAGTGGCTGCAATAGCACTGGCAGGATGCAGTCCGAGAAGCTCGATGGCAACATTATCCACCGATTCAGATTCGGAGACGGCAGAGGTCTTTTCGCTAGCCAAGGTCTTGAATCTTGGAACGAACTACTTGACCTCGCTGGATTACGATAACGCAATCTTGCAGTATATCGATATCATCCAGCACGACCCGACGAACAAGGAAGCCTATGCGGGCCTGTATGCCGCTTATGCAGCACAGGGAAAAGCCGATGAGGCAAACAAGGTCTTTGAACAGGCGCAGGAAGTGTTTGATGACGAGGCGGACTTTCTTCCAGGATTTCTGGATGATGCAAAGCTGGTCTTTGAAAGCGGTGGCGGAAACGTTCCCTTCCAAATGCTTTCGGAACACTTTTGGGATGACTTGAATTCGGTCTTTGCAAAGACGTGGGCGAGGCGTGGATTGCGGCAGACCCGCAGAATGCCGACCCCTATGCCCTGCTGGGAGCACACTATGCGCACTAGACGATGAAAGCGGCATTGAGAAACTGCTCCAGAATGCGGAAACAAATGGCGTCGATTTCAACACCATCGATGCCAAGATCAAAACGAACTCGGATGGAACTTGCACGCTGACGGTACAGATTAATGATTTCCTGAAGGATGAATCGGGGCAATCGGCATCTGTAAGTGTCAAGGTTGATGCGAAAGACAACGCTAAGACGGTCACCCAAAAGGTGGCCGAGAAAGCAGCGGACAGCGCAGCAAGCAAGGTCGTGGAAAAAAGCGGACTCACCGGCGAAGCGGCCGGCATCGCAAATTCGATGGCTCAGGAGGCTCTCCGAAAAGGCCTCGGCAGCGCGGGAAGCGGACAGGGAACCGAATCGTCCGGGACAGTGACGGCGCCTACCTATGACCCGTCGCAGGACAGCGGCGAAAGCGATGATTTTGACTGGTCGCAGATTCAATCGGAGTTTGATAGTCTGAAAGACGAATTTCCGTCTTAAAAGTCGTGTGGGAGGATGTGCATGAATTATAACGAAACCAGCCAATGGGCGGCGGATCTTGGGAGCGGCTACAGTGCGATCCGGCCTCTTGGCGAGGGCGGAATGGGTACGCTTTACCGTGCGCACAAAGACAGTTTGGATGTTGACGTCGTTATCAAGCGTGTGAAACAGAAGTTCAAGGGACGGATGGATGAGCGCGCGGAGGCCAACATCCTCAAGACGCTGAAGCACAAGTATCTTCCGCGCATCTATGACGTGATCGAAAGCCCGAGCGGCTATGTCTATACCATCATGGACATGATACCGGGCGAGAACATGCAAAACTACGTCAAAACACACGGTCCGGTCAGCCAGAAGCTTGCGTACCGGTGGGCCTGTCAGCTCTGTGAGGTGATTGCCTATCTGCACTCGCAGGTACCTCCGATCCTGCACTGTGATATCAAGCCCAGCAATATCATGATAACACCCGCCGGCGATATCTGCGTCATCGATTTTAACACATCGCTTGTTTTTTCAAAAGGCGTACTGGCAATTGGCGCAACGCCGGGCTATGCGGCACCGGAACAGTATACCCGTCCGGGAGCATCGCCCGATACGATCGAGACGGTTCCGCTTGAAGAAACCATGCCGCTGCGAGGATACAAAGATGCGTTCGCCTATCAGAATGTCAGATCCAACAAGGATCCGTCCGGCAGAGGTGTGAGCAATTCTGTCACAGCGGCGCAAGCAACCAATGCGGGTGGTTATGGCACTATCAGCAAGAGAACGGACGTTTATGGCATCGGTGCGACTCTATACTATGCAATCACCGGGCAGCAGCCCGGCCATTCGCTGAAGGATGTTCGGCCCATCACGAGCTATAAACTCAAATTCAGCCGTAGCTTTTGCTCATCATCGCCAGAGCGATGATGAAAAGGCAGGAAGAACGCTTCTGCGACGCACAGGAAATGCTCCGGGCACTGCAGGATATCCACGCAATCGACGGACGCTATAAAAAGGTGGTTCATTCTCAGCGAGTTGTGGCGGCGGTCTCTCTTGTCCTTGCGGTATCAGGAACTTTGGCTATCCTGTTTGGCGTACAGCGAATCGGCGTGGAACGGTACGCCGCTTATGATGCCCTCGTGCGGAAAGGCCGGACGGCCGCCGATGAAATGCGCTTTGATGAGGCGGAGCAGGACCTGCAGCAGGCTATCGCGATTTACGATGACCAGTTGGAAGCATATGTGGAACAGGCAGTCCTTCTCTATCGGCAGGGAAAGTATCAGGAGTGCATCGATGCAGTGGAAACGACGCAGTCGCGTGAGCTGAAATATTACAGCAGACAGAGCGTGGCAAACCTGTACAACGTGGCAGCGGAGGCTTACTACGAGCTGGAAAGCTATGAATCGGCTGCGACGATGTACCAGAAAGCGATAGGATACTCTCCTGATATCCTGAGCTATTATCAGGGTGAGGCGACCGCCCTGATTCAGCTGGGCGATTATTCTGGCGCGGATGAGGTCCTTGCAGAGATGGCGAAAGCTGTCCCTGACGCCGAACAAAGCGGTGCCTATCAGGTCGTTCAAAGCGAGCTTCTGAGAAAACAGGGAGACCTGCCGGATGCGCTGGATGCCGCCCGTAAGGCAATCGGCTCGGCGGACGGCAACGACCAGCTTGCACGCGCGTACCGTCTGGCAGCATCGATCTGTGAGGATATCGGAGACTCCATGCTTTCGGAGGAAATCAATCTCCTGAATCAGGGCATTGAACAGCTCCCCGATGGATATTACAACGCGCTGGCCGGACAGCTGGCGTCCGCATATATTCGTCAGGCGGAAGCGACCGGGAATCCCGGCTATCAAAAAGATGCCTTGCGAACCTATCAGCAGCTGGAGAAAAACGGAAACACCACGCTGGAAGTCCGGCTGAATATCGCAATGTTGCAATATCAGCTACATGATTTCTCCAAAGCGATGGAGATGCTTCAGGCACTGAAAAAAGATTACCCCAAGGACTACCGGGTGTATAAATGGCTCGCCTTTGTTCAGGGCGAACTTGATTTGCAGAACGGAGCATCCTACACGAAAACGCTGGGATATTACGAAACGGCTGCTGAACTCTATCGTGCAGAGCAGGCATCTGGCGTGTATGACCCGCAGATGGATGAGCTGGACCGCATGGCACGGAACAACTGGCAGTAAAAGAGGTGGAGAAAATGACGGTTGGACAAATCATGGTGGTGTGTGGTATCTGTCTGGTGCTGGTTGCTGTTTTATTGGCCGTGGTCGGGAGCGTTCTGCTGCACAAAAAGAAGAAAATGGTTCTTCTTGAAATCGAACACGAATACCGCTGAGAAAGCAGGAAAAGGAACATGAAATATTGTGCCGCATATTATTCCGATATCGGAATACAGAAGGAAACGAATCAGGATTCTCTCCTTCTGGTGCAACGAGGTCAGACTCAGGACGATGAAGCTGTCCTCGCAGTGATCTGCGACGGCGTAGGTGGACTGAAAATGGGCGAGCGGAGCAGCGCAGCGGTCGTGACAGCCTTCCGGGACTGGTTCGATGAGCGTGTCGAGGAACTATATGAACAGGAAGAACCGGAGACGGAGCTGTTCGATGACTGGGACAATCTTATCCAATCGCTTCATATCCGGTTGAAAGACAACTCCGAAAAGGCCGGATTCCGCAGCGGAACGACAGTGGAAGCTGTTCTTTTTATGAAAGGTCGGTATTACATCTGCCATGTCGGAGATTGCCGGACATATATCATTTCGGATACCCTCACGCAACTTACGACAGATCATACCATCGTCCAGCGTGAACTTACCGAAGGAAAACTGACACCGGAACAAGCCCGGAAAGATTCGAGACAAGCTCCTGCTTCAGTGCGTGGGAGCGGGCAAAGATGTGAAACCGGATTATCTTTCCGGTGAGGTTCTGCCGCACCGGACGTTTCTGATCTGCTGCGACGGGTTTCGCCGCAAGGTGACAGAGGCTGAAATAAAAAAGAGCTGCAGGTATTCTTCCAAGGAAAAAAAGTTACATGAGGCTCTGGAAGAAACAGCACAGCTCTGCATGAAACGAAAAGAGACGGACAATATCACAGGCATCCTTATCAGCGCGGTCGGAGAGAAAAAAGGTCTTTTCCCATTATGGAAAAAGGCTACGCAGACTGCGGGGAAAAAGGTAATAAAGGATATCTTGCTGGAACACTCTACTCCGGCGGATAAAATATTGTAAAACAAAGGAGACATTATTATGGAGGACAACAGAAAATTTGCAACATTCTTTGCGGATGCCCCCAAGGGTAAAAAAATTGGAGCGGTTCTTTCGTGGATTGCAACGGTGATTTTGCTTGTGGCACTTTTTGTGCCGGGGTATCAGCTGAGATACCAGATGAAAACGGAAAAGGGGACCTTTAAGGATATCCCTGCAACCATGACTTCTGAGCTTAAACAGATGAAAGAAGCAGCAAAGCTGAATTTTCAGTTCGGTGCGGGCACTACCTCCGATAAGATCGATGAATTCGTTGAAAAAGGCAGTACGAGTGTATTTTCCTATCTTGTCAGTCCCGATTTGCAGAAGGCAAGGCTGGTAAATCTTGAAACCATGAGTGATGCCTCGGATGATATCTCTAAAATTTGCGTGGCACTGTTGGTACTGTTCTTCGTGCTGGTCGTCGCAGCGGCTATTGCTAGTGTGTTCACGATAAGCTGGTGCGCACTGGTGGCGAACCTGATTGGCATCATCGAGTTGCTGGCAGTGTACTTCTTTGTGTTTGCGGGTAAATTTTCCATCGATCCGACGGACACTTCGATAACCAGCCGTGTTGCCCCTGCACTGACTATGATTCTGATTGTGCTCCTCGTACTGGCCGCAATCATGTCCGTGGCTTCCGTGATCGTTAGCTATGCGGTGCATGAAGACGAGGAAGCGTTCGTGGACGACTGGAACAGCAACGATCCGAGTCGGGATGCCGAGACGAATCTGGTCGATGACGGCAATGCCACAACCGTGCCGGCAACGGACAACTCGATGACAGTCGTGGCCTCTTTGATCCAGATGAACACGAACCGGAGTTTTGCAATCTACAATAACACAGAGGTTGTGATCGGCAAGGGTTCTCAGGCAAACATCATCGTCTCCAACCCGATCATCAGCCGTGCCCATGCGAAGATTAGCTGCCGCAATGGTGTCTGCACCATTCAGGACCTTGGCTCCAAAAATGGCACGTTCGTGGGCGACGAGAAAATTCTGGGCAGCAATACAGTGACGCTGGCGAATGGTATGTATATCACGCTCGGAAACGAAATCTTCCAGTTCAAAAACTGAGCCGGGAAAGTATTAGGACGGGGTGAGATAAAAGATGGCGGGTCTGGAAGAAAAACTTTGTCCCGTTTGCTTTCAGGAAGCGATGGAGCATGGGGAGTGTCGGAACTGCGGGTATCATGCAGAAGAATCTTCTGCAGTGAAAGACTATCTGGCACCGTTCACCATTCTGAAAGAAAAATACCTGTTGGGCAAGAGTTTGGGACAGGGCGGTTTCGGAATTACGTATCTTGCTGAGAATATGCAGAGCGGCCTACGCTGCTGCATCAAAGAGTACTTCCCGTCCGGTCTGCTTCAGGGGAGGACACCAGATGGTGCCCTCATCCTGGCAGATGAAGAAAACCGGCCTGAGTATGAAGAGGGAAAGCAGCAGTTCATTGAAGAAGCATGCGCCCTTCAGGAGCTTCGAGAAAATATCTCTGTCGTTGACATTCTGGATTTTTTGAAGAAACGGGACGGCATATTTTGCAATGGAGCTGATTGAGGGTTGCAATCTGCGGGTGTTCCGAAAAAATCATAATCCGAAGCAGACGCTCAAGATGGCACTCCAGATGCTGTTCCTGCTCGGAAGTTCACTGGCAGAAGTCCATCGTTTCGGCATGATCCACGGGGATATCAGCCCGGAAAATATCCTTATCACACAGGACGGTGAAATAAAGCTCATCGATTTCGGCGCGGCACGCTCGTTCCGTCAGGGGAGCGATAATAAAGAAAGAAAAATTTACCTGAAGCCGAACTACGCCCCTTACGAGCAGTATACGCAGAAACCGTGTCAGGGACCGTGGACGGACATTTACGCACTGGCCGCAACTTTCTACTTTATCGTGTCAGGGCGCAAGATGCTGGACGCACTGAGCCGTGCGAAAGGAGCCTCCTATCCCCCGTTGCACGAGCTGTGTCCCGCTGTCTCCCGACAGCTGTCGGACGTGATTGACAAGCGTTGGCGTTCGACTACCACGACCGTTATCGCAGGATGCTTGATTTTCTGGATGCACTGGAACAGGTCGTCCGGCCGGAGGACTACGACATCGATTTGGGGGCACTGATGCCGAAATCAAAGGCATCGAAGCAGGCGGAAATTCATGTCGAGACTTCCGACGACTCGGAGAAGATGTGTCAGGTTGAGGAGCAGAATATGCCAGAGCCGAAGCGCCTGGCCGCATTCTTCCATCCGAAAAAACGCAGGCTGGCATATCTGGAGCTGACGATGCGGAAATCGGGTGGTCACATTTCCAGACGGCGGTGGATAATCGAGCCGAATCGCACGGTGAAGGTCGGGCGTTTGGCGACGAGCGACGTGATGATGCCAGCGGATAACCAGATCAGCCGGAATCACTGCGAGGTGTTTTACAACGAGCCCAAGCGGGAATTTATCGTCAGGGACCTGTCCAAATATGGCACCTATCTGGCGGACGGAAAGCCAATGGAAAAAGAAAAATCGTATACACTGAAAGATGGCGATATTTTTTGTGTCGTGTCGCCCGAGTACACATTCAAGGTGGTGATTGAAACGTGATGTCCCTGTTCAAGCGAAAAAAGGCAGGCGAGGAAGCCAATACCATTCCCGAAGCGATGGATGATATCACACAGACTCTTCTGATACCCGTAAAAGACGAAGGAGAAAAAACGATGTGTGCCGATGCCTATGAGACGAGTCAGGCGGAGATCGCCAGCTATACGTCGATTGGAACCCGGAAAAGCCAGCAGGATTCGATATGCTTTGATTTTGGGGATTTCTGCACAGTCTGCGCTGTGTGTGACGGTATGGGCGGGCTTACCGGGGGCGAACGTGCCAGCGCTTTGGCGGCGCATGGGGTAACGAGATACCTGCTGGAACACGCTCAGGCGGAAGATATTCCTACGGAGATGGGACGCGCAGCACTACGACTGAACGAGGAAGTCAAGAATCTCCGGGACCCGGCCAACCAGAAAATCGAAGCGGGGACGACTCTGACGACAGTGTTTCTCCGTAACGGGAAGCTGTTCTGGTGCAGTATAGGAGACAGCCATATTTACCTGTATAGAGATGGTACGCTAGAGCAGTTGAACATCGATCACAATTTTGGTGCCCAGCTTGACCAAATGGCACTGGAGGGCAGCATAACACAGGATGAGGCACTGCATCATCGCAGCGTGCTGCTCTGACAAGCTATCTTGGGATTTCGGAGCTGACATTGATCAGCGGAAACCGGATGCCGTTCCAGCTTCGGAAGGGAGATGTGCTCATTCAATGCACGGACGGGCTGTACCGCTATCTGCCGGACAGCACTATGTGCAGAATTTTGGCCGTGACGGGAAATCTGAAACAGGCGGCGGAACAGATGGTCAAAACGGCACTTGCTGTTCCCGGAGGGCACGATAATACGTCGGTTCTATTGGCAAGATATAAAGGCTGAGATCGGAAAATTATAGAAAGAAAGGGGTGCAATAAAAAAACTGGAAGAAGGCACAAAATAAAAGGAGTGTTGCTTTATGGCAAACAGCAAACTTCAGATGCCCGCTAATTATATGGCACTGAACGAAAGTGAAATGTCTTGTGTTGAGGGCGGCGGTATCATTTCTCAGGTCTGCTATGCTTTCGGACGTATGTTCCGTAGCACCTACTACGATAAATGGGAAAGCGAATCCAAAACGCTTGAGCAGTCCCATGGTGCTGTCGTTTCCAAGAAAAACGGTGTATATGCTCGTAAAGAAGGATGTGCTTGTCCTTAATGGTCAGAAACTTGTTCAGGGTATGCAAGTCCATAAGCAGCTGATGCTCCAGATAATGTCCGAGTGCGTAGCCGCACACCATCTGCTTTGTCTGTTTGTCTAGCTGGCGATTGATAAGAATCAATGGCTAAAATAGAGTGAAAGTAAACCCAACATATCTTTAATGCGAGATGTTTCACTGATGTCCAGACTACAACTGCGCGCGATCTGTTTAATGTTGCGAGTTCCGACATTTTGGACAAGTTCATTAGCAGCTTGGTGAATAAATGCAGAATCCATAATGTGATCTCCTTCCGGGGATAGCATAGTGAATAGAACAGTGGTTCACAGGTTCATTATTCGTTCCTTTTCTCGTTTTTGCTCTCGGTACTTAAAATAGGCTTTGTGCATTTCATACATGATGCCGTCCATATCCTGCGGGGTCAACTCTCCGCTGGCAAATAGCTCAGTAAGCTCAAATGCGAGATGCTGGGCTTCTATTTTGCCCTTTTTTCCGTAGGCTTCGGCGGCACGTTCGATAAATAAAGACTGATCCGGCTGTAAATAGGTCAGAGGTACATGGAATATATCGGCCATCTTTTCAAGCATTTCAATACTGCGAGGGTAGCGGCCATCACGCTCCCATCCGATGATCGTTCGTTTGTTGATACCCAGACATTGTGCCAATTCGTCCTGTGTTAAAGAATGTTTCTTTCGTAGATCGCGAACTTTCTCTCCAAATTTCATGTTTGCAACCTTTCTATGGCGTAGTTATCGTGCTGTAACAATGTGCAAAGGGATTTGTAAATATTCAATCTGGAAGATGCAACAATTTTCACATTTTCCTCTTGACACAGCGACACGACTTGCTTATAATATATGCTATATTCTATCATCTTTTGGATTATTATACCGTAAAAATTGTGAATATGCAAGCCGAAAAAGGTGAAAAAAGAGCGGAAGTTCAAAAGGTGAAATTGAATAGAAGAAACTTAAACCAACACAAAGGAGGCCGTGAGAAGATGAGCAACGGAGAACATGAAATCCGCACCCCAAAGGGGCTGCGGATTGGGAATCGCAGTGTCGTTGATGGAAAGAATATGCTTCAGATCAAGCGTGGTGGCTGTGAAGATTATATTTCTGCTGAATCTCTGGTGGAGTGTATTCACGGCCTTCCCGTGAAGAGTATCGAATTTTTCACAGCAGAGAACCATCGGAAAGAAGCCTGAAGCAGAGTGCTTCATCGGACACTGAAAGCGCAGAGGTGGAATCTTAGGCGGCACCTGGTTAGCCGACCAGCTCCACCAGACGTTCTTTTGGGTCTACAATATAATATCTGTTTGTTTAGAGCGATACCGTAGCAATATGTGATATAGGCCGGAACAGAATGAGCGAATGCAGCGCAGTAGTGCGCCTGCAAGTAGTTCATCCTGTTTCGGCTTTTTTATTTGAAAGTTTTTTTGAAAAAAGTGGTTGCCAAAACCCTTATTTAGAATGCTATAGGTATAGGCATAATTTTAATCGAATGGAGCTTAGGCTCCCCGTTCAAAAAAAACGGGTGGGTCTGAGGTCATTTCTGCTGTTCTTTCATAGAAGACTCACCTGTTGCCGAAAGGCAGGAAGGTGGTTAAAATGAATTTTATTACTTTGAAAGAACTGAAGAAGATGGTTCCTGTTGCAAGTGAATTTAAGCGAGTGCCGGGTTTGAAGAAGATATTGGAAGATGGTATAGAAGTGATTCTCCGAAAACAGATGGAGAACCATGCGGAAGTAGTCGTCTATAAAAATGGATATGTTTCCTACCATGCACACGAAAGATATACGGTGTTTGCACTTCATAACTGTACACACTACTACTATGAATCGCAGGGAAATGAGCATCAGACAATTCCACATAACCATTTTGAGGATATGGAATGGCATATTCGCCTTGTGCTGGAGGGAGAGGATCGACTTGTGCGTAATCTTGAAGCACGGGAAAGTGAAACTTTTTCGTATGCGGCGGATGTGAATCCGGAGTATAACAATGAAATGGAAGATCCGCGTATAAATGTTATGGATTTTGTGTTGAATAAAGAATTTTTGAGAAAGGCAAGCGAACTGCTGAAAAAGCACCAGTGGAAATGATTTGTCGCCACTATATTGAGGGAATGACGCACCGGGAAATTGCTGCTGAGATGGGAGTATCACATCAATATGTGACAAAGGGAATCAAAAAGGGGCTTCACCGCATCCGTTGCACTTATACATAATATAGAAAAACTGCCGTGGGGACTTAAAAATCCCTGCGGCAAATTTTTTTCTTGAGAAAATTTGAAAAAGTGGTTGCCAAACACCCCTTTCAGAATGCTATAGGTGTAAGGGTTATACAACAAGCCCTCGCAAAAGTTCTTTGACAACTGAATAAGCCATCCCAGAGAGATACTTCTGGCACTGAATGTGCATCCTGCGCGTCTTACCAGAGAAAACGCCGCTGAAATATGGGGCAGGAACGGGCTGGGGCAGAATGGCAAACTCAAATAACAGCAGATACACTGCGGTGGAGCAAGGAAACGTGTTCCACCGTAGGAATGTACTGTTATTTCCAATAGTGCAAATCCAATCCGACAGGGGGTGATGAATTTACATGGAGTACCCGTATTTCAAAGGTCTGGAAGCAGACCGATACAGCTTTTACCGTGTGCCGAAAGCATTGGTCAAGGCTGATCTATTCCAGAAGATGTCCGGGGACGCTAAGCTGCTGTATGCTGTGCTGCTGGATCGTATGAGCCTTTCTATCAAGAACGGCTGGCAGGACAAGCACGGCAACGCCTATATTATCTGCACGATAGAGGAAGTCATGGACTCTATTCATTGTGCCAGACAAAAGGCGGTCAAACTGCTGGATGAACTGGAACAGGAGTTTCGGCTTATCGAGCGGCGCAGACAAGGACTTGGCAAACCCAATCTGCTGTATGTGAAAGACCTTTATGCGGGGCTTTCGCAATCGAACTACTGGAAGTATGAAAATCATACTTCCGGCGGTTTGAAAACCGAACTTCCGGGAGTTCCAAAATCAAACGGAAGTAATACTGAGAAGATAAATAAGACAGATAATAGTGAAACTGATCTTATCTATCCGGCTGAATTGCAGGAAGAAGAACAGTACCGCCGCTATTTCAAGAAAGCTCTGGAACTGGAAATTCTGGAACAGGGCTATCCGGCAGATAAAGCGGTCCTGTATGAGATTCTGGAACTGCTGGTAGAAACCGTCACCAGCAGAAAGAAGTTCCTGCGCATCTGTGGCGAGGAAAAACCGAAGGAGGTGGTGAAAAGCCGCCTGATGAAGCTGGATTCCTCGCATATCCAGTACATATTGGAGTGTTTGAAAGAAAACAGCACTCAGATTCGGAACATCAAGCAATACCTGCTGGCAACACTCTATAACGCACCTGTGACCGTGGATAGCTATTATTCCGCACAGATTCGGCATGAATTTGGGTGGGGCGGCAGGGTAGATAAAAATTAAGGAGGACAACCTCATGAACATCGTATTTATGAGTATGGACACGCTGCCCTCTACGCTGTGGGCGCGTGATCTGTATGACCAGATGCACATTCGCAGCGATTTCCGCAAGTGGTTCCCGCGTATGTGCCAGTATGGTTTCATCGAGGGCCGCGACTACGAGTATATGCCTCGTGTCCGGCTGCAGGATGAGGGCGGGCGCACGGTCCAGCGGTATGTGAAAGACTACCGTATTACGCAGGACATGGCAAAGAAGCTCTGCAAACTGCACCACACGGCAGTCAGTGCGGCGTACCATCGCAACCGTTTGACTGGGATGCGCTGCTCGGCCTGCTGCATAAGAAGCACCGCGCCGGAGCAGCTACGAAGAGCAGTTGAGCGATTCGGATTCGCTGGTTACGACTACGCAGATCGCCAAAGAGTACGGCTGCGGAGCCAAGGTGTTCAATCGGCTGCTGCATCTGCACGGTATTCAGTACCGTGCCAACGGTCAGTGGGTGCTGTACTCGGAACACCACGGTAAGGGCTATACGTCCAGCCTGACGTTCCGGCTCCAACGCGGCGATGGTTCCGAGGTGGAAAAGCTGCACACGGCATGGACACAAAAAGGCCGGAAGTTCCTTTACCATACTTTGAAGCGGCGTGGAGTGCTGCCGCTGGCTGAACAGGGAGGTTAAGCCTATGAATTTCACAGATAATCCGTTTGAACGTATGATGCGCCAGCGTCCGGGAACGGACAGCGGCCATCCCTGCAAGCATTGCCGCCACAAATGGGAGTGCGGCTATCTGCTGCACCAGTGCCGCAAGAAGTTCCGTTTGGTGCTGGGCGATACCGCACCGCCTGCGGCTGGGGCAGTCCGCCCCTGATGCAGCGGCGATAGATGGGAGGTGAGCAACCGTGCAGGAAGAAGTCAACGAGAAAACCATCTCGCTGTGCATCAAAGGAGGAAAAATCACTGCACAGATTTTGAAAGCGGCCTGATAAAGCTGCTGGCAGAGATGGACAAGAAGAAAAAGCAGCAGGAGAAAGGGAAAGGTCAATGTAAGAGAACAGGTAAGCAGAGCATCAAGAGCCTGCAAAGAAGCGGCGCACAGATCACGAACATCGTTGTCACGGACAATAACATCAAGTCCTTTGACCGGGTAGCCCGGAAGTATGGCATTGATTATAGTCTGAAAAAGGTAGAGCAGGAGGGCAAGACGGAGTATCAGGTCTTTTTCAAGGCCAAGGACGTGGATGTTATGTACCGCCGCTTTTAAGGAGTACACCAAGCGAAACGCTGAAAAGCAGAAGCGCGAATCGGTGCGTCAAAAGCTGGAAAAGGT
>ENA-OQCN01000584-OQCN01000584.1-human-gut-metagenome-genome-assembly--contig:-NODE-584-length-19528-cov-3.359878_pt1 | contig 19528 bp, 24 predicted proteins | sample MGYA00242497_ERZ504576 | MGnify/ENA primary metagenome ERZ504576 (study PRJEB26092, sample SAMD00036296) | human gut metagenome | host: Homo sapiens | study: EMG produced TPA metagenomics assembly of... | reverse complement strand
CGTCAAGCGAACGCTGTACAGCATCGATCAGCTCATCCACATCCCTGCTGAGTCCGTGATCAAATACATTTGATGCCTCTGTATTGACAGTAAGTGTCTGGTTTGCAGCCACTACATAATCGATATCCTGATAGATCTGATTGCCATCTTTATCATATTTCTCATACTTTAACTTATTGTTCGTATCTGTAATATTCGTGCAGTTGTAATAATATTCCGGACGAAGTTCACCATTTGTAAATCCGGTCTTTGTATAGGAAATATCCAAAGATGCTTTATTAGTGGAAAGTGTATCTGCCGCTGTTTTGCTGAATACCATTTCTCCGGTATTACGGATCAGCACTGCCTCTCCATCTGCAATGTCATATGATTTTGGTGTTTTCGTGGATGCTTCTAACCATTTATCATAAGAATCATATACGGTAACATTCATATTTCCTGTCTTATTGACAGGCGTTGTCCCTGTTGTATCTGTATAATTGTAACTGATCGTTACCGTACTGCCATTTGCAGAGGTTTTTGTGGTAGTTCCTGCTGCATCTGTCACATCCAGGCTGTCAATGCTGTCATAGCCAAGACGGATTCTATTATAAGCAGCCTGGGTTGGAGAAGCGATCTTTGTGCCATCTAACACATCTGCCTTATTTCCCGGAACTGTAACATCATTTCCATAATACCGGTGTTCCTGCAGATCAGCATACGACATCTTCTGGTCGATCTCGTATGAAGTCTTTTGTTCGTCTTCCGTGAATGTCAGCTTTTTATTTGTGCGGTATCCGGTAAATACTGTTCTGCCGGCATAGTCTGCATTTCCCTCTGCATATACTTTGTCACGAAGTTTTTCCAGCTGTGTCAGGATTGTTTTCCGGTTATCTGTCGTCAGGGAATCCTGGGCACCGTATTCACACTGGGTACGGATCGTCTTGATCACTTCCTGCATACTGGTGATCGCAGTCTCTGTTACATCTAACCATGACTCTGCATCCGGAATGTTCTTCTCGTAGTACTGGTCGATCTCACTTAAGGTACTGCGCAGACGGAGTGCACGGATCGCTGTTACCGGGTCATCAGAAGGACGCTGTATTTTTTTCTGGCTGGTCATCTGATTGTTCAGTGTGTCCACATTTCCTTTATTTCCATTGATATTAATGGATGTATTATGCAATATGATATTATTTGTAATACGCATTGCCATTTCCTCCTGTTATAAATCCGTTTATACTCCGGTTTCCTCGATCAGTTTGTCATATACTTCTGCCATAACTGAGATCATTTTAGATGATAAATTGTAGGCATTCTGGAACTTGATCAGATCAAGTGCTTCCTCATCCTCATCCACACCGGAAACAGACATTCTCTGTGTCTCAAGCGCTGCCTGTATATTTGTATAATTGTTGCTGAAGATCGTAGACTGCTGTGTATCAATGGAGATATCAGAAATCATACATTTCAGGAATCCTGATGCATTTCCTGCACGGAATAAAACCGTATCACTCTTTAATTTTGCCAGATCTTCCACCAGTTTATACTTATCTACACCTTCCTCTGTATCTGCCTTATACTGTGCAGCCAGCTTGGAAGAATCTTTTACACAAATGGAAGATACACAGATATTGGATGCTGTCAGTTTGTAATAGGAGCTTGCGCCGCAGTCTGTCGTGTTTCCATGATTCTTATCGCTCTTTCCTAATACATATTCCTCACCGGTCACCTGATCTGCACCGGTAAAGAAAGAATAATAGTCTGTTGCATTTCCGTCTAAATCCTGTCCTTTTAACATGATATCATTAAATAAAGAACAGAAAGAACGTAAAAACTGATTCATCTGTGACATGTAATACGGAACACCCATGGTATCAACAGAGCTTCCGATGGATGCCTGCATACCGTCTACCTTATTGGACTGCTGCTGGCTTAATGCGTCCTCAAGTTCGAAAGTATAGGATGTGATCTTGCCATTGGCATCCGTCTCAAATGTAAAATTCGTATAATTGTAATCTTTTCCGTAAATGGTGAGTGTACCGCTCTCCGGCACTGTCATTGCCTCAATATCTGTGATGGAAGGACTGACTACTTTCACATGTTTGCTGTCGATCACTCTTGCCTCACCGGTAAGTTCTCTCCGTTGTTGCCATCACGGATATCAAACAATGCCTTTAAGGTACCTGACATGGAACTTGCGCCAGCTTTGAAGCTGTTGCCGGTTTTCTCCCATTTAACATCATATAAACCGTCCATATCGGACTGGTTTACTTTATTTTCCCTTGCAACACATTTTAATGTTTCATAATCGTAGGTATCTACCAGTACCTGACCACCGATCTTAACTGTAAAGTAATTAGCTCCTGTCGGCAGTTCCGGATCGTTTGAGTTCTGTACCGGAAGTTCCTCTGCCTCTGTCGGAACAATTTCGGATAACTCATCGATCAACAGTGCTCTCTGGTCACGAAGCTCGTTTGCATAACCGCCCTGGATCTCAATGACGTTGATCTGATGATTTAAACTTGCAATCTTTTCTGCGATGGAATTGATATTCTGAACCGTGGACTTGATCTCCTCGTTGGCATTATTCTGAATATCTCCCAGACCGGATGCAACGCTGTTAAAGAATGTTGCAAAGTTCTGGGCACTTCCGATAAACTGCTGACGTGTATTCACATCTCCGGCATTGTTCTTTAAGGTATCTAAGTCATTAAACATCGTGTTTAAGATTGTTGAAAAACCTTTGGAAGAATCATCATCAATAAAATAATTTTCAATCTGCTTCAGGTAATTGAGCTTCGTCTCATATAAACCGACAGATGACTGGTTGTACCAGTATTTGTTGTCATAATACTGGTTGCGAAGCTGTTTTACGGACTCGGTCGTAACACCGGTTCCCATACTGCCGTATTTTGCATAGGCACGGATGGATTCGGAAGCAACACGGTTTGCCTGCTGTTTGCTGTATCCTTTTGTCTGTACATTCGATATATTATTTGCACTCGTATTTAAGGCAACCTGATATGCACTTAATCCTGAAGATGCAATCGTTAATCCAAAAAATGTTGATGGCATGTTAACCTCCTATGCTGCTATCCAAGCTGTGTGATCAGATGCTCGATCATCTCATTAATAACATTAATAAAACGGCTGGATGCATTGTATGCGTTCTGGTATTTGATCATATAAGTCAATTCTTCATCCGAAGAAACTCCGATTACCTGCTGTCTCTGGTTATCAACTGACTGTACCGTCTGGGACAGGTTTGTTGCAGTAGAATTGTATACATTTCCGTAGGTAGCAACCTCTTCGATCATAGCTGTATAATAGCCCTTAAAGCTGTATGCCTTTGTGTCATTCGGATTGACTGTAAGGCTTTCTTTATCCCACACTGCTGCAAGTGTCGCCATCAATGACTGATCCACATCTCCATTCTGCTGTAAATGTGGAAGTAATGTCTCATCTGTGATCAGTGCACTGTTTACTCCGGTGCTTGCCATGGTGTACTGCTTTGTCGTGTCTGTCGGATCTTCTTCATTATATAAATAATACGTCTTCGTTGTCGGTGGATTAACACTTGTATCTGTATATGTAACCTCTGTGTAACGTTCTGTTCCAAGTCTTGTAAATAACTCCTGTGGTGGCAGTTTCCCATCCGATCCAACTGCACACTTATCTGCATCTAAGATCTTCGTATTTGCTGTCACGGTATAGGTATTGCCGTCTGCATCGGTCATGGTAACGGAATTATTTCCTGTCAGGCCTGTAATATAATTTGATGCTTCTGTATTCGGGCATAAAATATCGTTGATCGCTGTTGCAATTCCATGGAACAGCTGATCCATCTGTGCTTCTGCACGGAGCATAACAGACATGCCTGTCGTATCATCATAAGTCTTGCCGTCCACTCCAAGAATATCCTTGTAATTGGCAACTTTATCTCCTCTCGCAAGCACAAGAGCTTTGATCTCTCCCATATCGTTTTTATTTTCCGTGGAAATATCACGGTTAAAATTAAACAGATAGGTATACTCACCTTGTCCGGGTCAGAGAGATGTGACCAGTATGGTGTCACAAATCCTGTCACTTTGTCCGTCTGTTTTTCTACTTTATAGTAGCCGTTCTCATTGACAAACTCGTTGCCCTCCACGCTGACGCGCACAACACCGTTTACTTCTTCTTTATAGGAGATATCAACGAGACTTGCTAACTCATCCAGTGCTAAATCTCTTGCATCACGCAGTGTCATTGCAGTTTCAATATTTCCTGCCTCGATCTTCTGGATCTGCAGATTTAGTTCACTGATCGTCTTTCCAAGTTCATTGACCTGATCAATGTCGTCGGAATCTGTGAATTGATATTATACTGATAACTCTTCAGTCCAGAATAAACAGCACTTGATCTGCTGGTAAAAAGCTGTGCCTTCTGAACAACAAGATTCTGATATACGCTATCCTCCGGGTATTTATATAGCTCCTGAAATGAGCCCCAGAAATCGGTTAATGCATTCTGAAAAGCCTGTCCCTCTAATTCCTGATAATAGTTCTGCACCTCTGTCAGTGCCTCACTGGTCGATGCATAAAAAGACTGACGGCTTGATTCTGTACGGTATAACCGATCTAAGAATACATCTCTTGAATGGACAACATCTCCGATCGTTACACCAAGACCGGATTGCTGATTGCTGATTGCTGCTGTTGTATTAAATGTGACATAGTCACGGTCTGCAAACAAAACGCTCTGACGCACATATCCTGTTGTGTCTAAGTTCGCCAGGTTGTTTGATGTTACGTTAAGTGCATTCTGACTGCTCTGTAAACCGCTACGCCGATAAACATACTTCCAAAACCATTTGCCATGGTAGTTCCTCCCTGCTTTTACTATGCTTCGCGTCGAATCCACTGCTGCCTAAGATATCGCCTGTATTATAGGCATTCTTATCATAGTTGCAGTCTCAGGTGCCTGTCGCGTACTTCTCAGCAAGGTAAGGTCAAATTCCACCATCTCCAATGCCTGTTTTAAAAGTGTTCATTCTGTCTGTTTAGCTGCTGCATCTTAGCACCGGCCTCAAGCAGCCTGTCACGCTGTCTGGTAAGTGCTTCCTGTTCTTTTGGCTGCTTGTTAAGATATCCGATCATCTTTGTGATCGTCATCTCTTCCGGGCTCTGACCTAAGACAGTCGCCATATCCGTCAGGACACGGTTTCTTTTATTGGAAAGATTAAGAAGCACGCTCGCAGCATCCTGCTCTCTCGTCGTAACATCCGTAAGATGTTCGATATTGCCCTGCACCACTGCATCTGTTTTTTCAGATGCAAGTGTGATCAGTTCCTGATACTGCTTCTCCTCTTTACCCAGCACATCCAAAAGCTCTTCCATTAAACTAGCCACAGATTCATCCTCACTTTTACTTTACTAAAGCATTGTACTTTTCTAATAACTTATTCGCGAAATCATTCATATCCACGTTATAATTACCAGAGTCCAACCTTTCCTTTAGCTGTGCGACTCTATCTTCCCTGATATCCGAAGCATCTGCCACTGCCTGCTTTGCGATCTGGTAATCACGTCCCATAGAAGAGATCTGCACTTCATCGCGTCCGGTGCTCATCTGCTTTGTGTTCTGCACTTTCTGCGTTTTCTCTCTATTGTAAGTTGTGCCACCTGATTATAAGCTTCTACTCGCATAATGGCATCTCCTTTCTTCCTTGAAATTCGCTTTCTAGTGTTTATATCGGACGAATCATTTTTTCATTAGCGCAAATATGAAAAGAAAATGACAGGTCACCACTTTTCGCAGTATCCTGTCATTTTTCTACTGGTATTCACGGATCAGGCAGTATTGTTTCAGTGGGAAGTTCTTCTCCACAATTCCATACACCTGAAATCCAAAGTTTTTATAAAAATCTACATTTTTTTCATTGTGTGTTTCCAACGATATCATCATGTGGTGTTCCTGCGCATATGTGATCGTTTCATCTAACAGTTTCGCAGCGATCCCATGGTGCTGCATTTCCGGATCGACTGCAAGATAAATAATATGAAGTCTCTGTGTCTGGTGCAGCTGATCGGTCCAGCTTGAGTTCAGGTAATCCCCACCCTTGATAAAATTGTGGAACGTCGCAAGTGTCGGATCTTCCTTGATCAGGAAAGCGTCCGTATGGATCGTCGCCCATGACTCCGTCAGAAAAAAGTGGAACATATTAATGTGTTCCGCCTCATCCGACACGACAAGAATGCTGTTTAACTCTTCACTGTCCGCAAAAATCTCACATGTCTCATAAAATTCATCCATATCACATTGAAATAATTCCGGCATCAGCCGTTTTCTTATTTCGGCATCCGGGATCAGCGTTTCATAGAGTGGATCATGCGCAAAACAGCGGTATAAAAGCTGCTCTAATTTTGGCAGATCCTCGCGCTGTACCCGGTATAATTTGTCCGATTTCATATTTTTCTTATCCCCTTTTTATTGTGTCAGAACATTTCCTTTACCGTCTGACTGATTTCTTTTAAAGTCTCGCAGAGACGTCTGGTCTGTTTTTTATAGCATTCCTTTAAGTAATGCAGTTCTTCCCGGTAATCTGTGTCTGCTTCTTTTCTCTTTTTCAGCAGGCATTTCACCACATGGTAGAGATCTTCATGCCCTAACAGCCTGCCGTAACCCCATTTCAGACGATCTTTGGGCTGATTGAACACATAGTCCGTAAAATGGCGGTAAACATATTCATCAAACATAAATGCATACGCATTGTTATCCACCTGATATATTTTTTCCAGTGCTTTATCCACATCAGATTGTTCCAGAGCGTTTACAGAGTCCTGCAATAAGCCAATATTTTTCCACAATATCTCATGTGGGAAAATACCTCTCCATACCAATCAATGCGGACAAAATGATCCTGCTCCTGTTTGAATTTTACAAGCAGTTGTTTTTCTCTTTCCCTGTTTTCCGCAAAGAGCTGTTCTGCCTCTTGCATGTTACCTTCTGCAAGAAGTGCGTAGTAGCGGGTATTGATAGCGGCAGTCTCTTCGTAAGACTGTTTTGCTTTTTCCTGTGCCTCTTCTGTTACCTGAATTAATTTTTTTGTGATTGCAGCGATCTGTTCCTGTGTTTCTTCCACTTTCGCTGTGATTTCACTGCCTCCGGCAAGTATGCGCTCTAACACCGGTGTAAAATCAAGCGGCACAACTGCCGTTTCATCCAGTGCTAAGATCAGCAGTGTGAACAGCTCATGGTGCAGCCGGTAAACCGCCTCATCATAAAAATCATCATTATCAAACTGGGAATGGTAATGTGTTTCCATGAAACTTCCGCCGGTAAAATCATTGACCATGGAAGGGATTCCTGCGATTGCCATCGAAAAATCATCTGACCAGGTTTCGATCGGTGCCGTCACGCTTGTCATCTCAGGATAAGCCTTTGTCAGTTCCGGAAGTCCGTCTAAATATTCTTTTATATAATGTACATATTCATAACAGCAGCGGATTCTTGCACGCGTGCCGTGTGCCAGCGCCGGCAGCTCAAAATTCAGATCTGCGATCACTTTTCCGACCCATTCCGGATGTGCGGTAAAAATCTGCTCGTAAGCTCCGGTCGACCAGTCAAAGTTGGAATCAACAACGCCCCATTCCTCTGCCGCCATCGCACAGAACACGATCGTGTTGTTCGGCTTGAATCCGCTTTCAATCAGCGTTTTTGCAATGCCAAACATCATGGCGACTGCCGTATTATCATCTTGAAATCCACTGAAATAGGAGTCATAGTGTGCAGATAACAATACCATGCGCTCCGGGTGTTTTCCCGGAATACAGCCTGAAATGTTATAAGTCGTGCAGTCACGTTTTACCCGGCTGTCGGCTTTCAACCATACGGTTGCTTCTTTCTCTCCATCCAGCAGTTCCCGCAATAATGCAGCATCCTCCCTTGAGATGGAAAATGCCGGTGCATCCTCCGGTCCGGCGATATCCTGTGCGTTGAGTGCCTTCGCATCGACTTCTCCATAACCGCCACACTGCACAGCGATCACTGCCGCCGCACCTTTTAAATGTGCCTGATAAACCGGATAATTGATCCACCACTCATCTCTCTGGTTGATATCCACTAACACCAGTTTTCCGGTTACATCTTTCCCTTCATAATCCGCTTCTGTTCCCTTTCCAAGATACATCAGGGAAAATGCCTGCTCACCGTCCGTTACAAAATCTGTCTGATATGCCCCGAGCAATGCGGTATGCCTTTTTCCCTCTTTCGTTTCAAACGTAAGCTCCGCATTTTCAAACTCCCAGCCATCCACGGTAACCGCATTTTTACATACATCCGACAGTCCAAGTTTTTGCATCTCATCCTTTAACATTTCCCCTGTCAGGAATTCTGCCTTCGAACCCGCAGGACGGTAACCGAGTTTCTCGTTTGAGCGAAACTGCTCCATCCGTTTTGCAAGCTGGTACGAGTAATCCGTATCAATATTTTTTATGACCGCTTCCTGCATTGTCATGTGTGTCACACCTTCTTTTTTGCTTCTATTTTTGCTGTTTTTTGTGTTATCTATTTCTTTTTGTGTTCAAATTATTTCCTGTTTTTGATTATAGCACACTTTTTTGTTATGAACAGTCTTGTGGGGGGATTTTGAGCCGATATAATTATGTGGATGGGTTCGATTCGGATGGACATGGCTGTCGGTATTATTATCGGCGGTGCTTTTACAAGTATTGTGTCGTCACTGGTCGAGGATATTATCAACCGTTTCTTGGAATTTTCGGTGGCATGAATTTTGACAAGCTGCACTGGAATATTGTTGGGGATGTCACATTGAATTACGGAAAGTTTCTGACTGCCGTGATGAATTTCCTGATCATGGCTTTTGTTGTATTTATACTGGTGAAAGCGTTAAATACCGCTGCCCGCATTGCACCTCTATCTTAGATGCAAAGGCAGTGGAAGCATTTGAGAAAAATTTGTAATTTTCATTTGCCACAGCAGATGAAAATTCAGGCAAGTAATTATACGAAATGTGAATGATACATTACACTAGTTCAGGCTGTCTGTCTTTGTGTCATGAACGATACAAAGCAGGCATGTCTGTCCATCCATTTTCCGATCAGTCCGATCACTTTTCCCATAGTAAATGCGGCTAAAATAGTTCCGATCCCAAGGCCGTCAAGATGTCCTAAAAATGCAAAGGTCAGTCCGGCTGTCACGGCAAGGCAGGTAACATCAAATCCAACTTTGATCTTAGAATAGGTAACGGATGTGATATCCGACAATTCTCTCGGGAATAAATCCGTCGGTATGATCGGCAGTTTGCATCGGTTCGACAAAGCAATTCCAATACAGAGCAAAATATAACTGATCAGAAAATAGATTACACGATATCCCGGCGTCAGCGGCAAAACATTGATCCAGCTCTCATGCACATCCAATAATTCGCTGAATGCAAATCCCACTACAAAACTGAACAGATACTGCGGCACAAATTTTTTCCGCAGGATCATGAGGCTTAGCACCAGAAGTCCCTGAAATATATAAGTCCAGGTTCCAAGCGATACGCGTGTGAAAACTTCGGAAAATGCATACGGCACGCTTGATATTGCCGAGATGCCTGCGCCGGAATGCAGCATCAGTACAACACCAAGACTGTTGATGGCAACTGCGACCATGAGTGCAAGTTCCCCGCGGACCGTGCGGCGGGATTTTTCTTTCTGTATTTCTGTTTCTTTCATTTTAAATATTTCCTCCCGGGGAAGTTTTTACAGAAGTCCTGCTTCTGCATTTATGGTCATCCCCAAATTTCAGAAACACTTTACACCTTTCTAATTCATTTAACAAATCAATAGTTTTTATAGTTCGATAGACAGTATCTATTAATCGTGATATAATGAGCAAAACAGGGAGGAAAATCTTCTCCTCGCCATTGGGCAAATTTTACCATGTAAAATTGGATTTTGCTTCGCAAAACAAGGAGGATTGCCATGAACTTATTCCAGCTTCGTTATTTTGTAACTTTAGCAAAAATGCAGCACTACACAAAGGCTGCACATGAACTTTGTATCACACAGCCGAGTTTAAGCCATGCGATCTCGCAGTTGGAGGCAGAACTTGGCGTGGCACTTTTTGAAAAAAGCGGACGCAATACTACACTCACAAGTTTTGGGGAAGAGTTTTTAATCTGCGCAAACCGCACGCTTGCCACATTGGATTCCGGAGTTTCATCCCTGCAGCGGAGCGCACGCGGTGACGGATTGATCCGGCTTGGCATGCTGCGTTCCCTCGGTATCAGTTTCATTCCGCAGCTTGCCGCGCGTTATCTGGCATCCCATCCTGAGCATGATGTGCGTTTTACATTTCATACCGGCTCGACCGGCGATCTTGTCAACGGTCTCTCGGCAAGGGATTATGATCTGATTTTCTGTTCCATGCCGCCGGAGACAGAATCGTTAGACACTGTGCCGATCACCCACGAGGATCTGGTACTTATCGTTCCAGGCCATCACCCACTGGCAGCAAAACAGTCCGTTGCATTGACGGAAACGCTCATCTATCCACAGATTTATTTTTCCCACGGTTCCGGTATGCGTGACGTTGTGGACCATCTGTTTTCACAGATCAATGCAGTACCGCAGATTGCCTATGAGACAGAGGAAGCGAGGTGATTGCGGGACTCACTGCACAGGGTTTTGGCATTGCGTCGTTCCTTATATGGATCTTTTATTAAAGCTGGATGTGAAGATTCTGCAGATCAGTGCGCCTGTATGGGAGCGTAATCTGTATATGATTCATGACCGGCAGGCGTTTATGCCGCCTGCCGTAAGAAATTTTTGTGAATTTGTTTTAAAAGAATGTGAGTATCCTATGATACCAGATTAATTCTGCCACAGGATCTGTTGTTTTGTGAGCATTGGATAATGCACCGGAACACTTCCGTCAAGATCTTCTCTGTGCATGTCCACCGCCGTGATCTGGCTGTTGGAATATGTGGTGTAGTAATAAATTCCACGGCTTGCATTACAGCAGGAGGTGTAGATCGTGATCTCATATTTTCCATCGGATACCTCGCAGCAGCCTCTCTGCTGGTCGACAGATCCTAAGATATGGAAAAACTGTGCCACACTCTCCTCCTCGGAATCGTCAGAAACTGCGTTCATTTTTGTAAACGCGACTCTCGCAAAACGGGAAGCTGATGAAAGATCACCCGGCAGTCCTAATGCCCCCATGCCACGACTGTACATATTCAGATCCAGTTTATCCGTAAAATGATTTTCCGGCTGTTTTGGTGACAGTCCCATGTAATTATTCAGCATAAACATCTGCTGCTCAAATGGCGGATTGTTTGTGAGGACACCAACCGGATTTTCATGGATATGCAGTCCGTCTTTCATGGATTCTACTGTAATCGATCCTCTCTTATCTGAGATGATCCAGTGTAGCATGCCGGACGCAGATTTTCACTGAACGGCGTATCCACAATATTTAAATCTGCAATCAGCTCCCGCACCTCATCTAACGTTGCGCACTGCGCAAGCACCCATGGAATAAATTCAAAGGATGCCACATTTTTTTTACCGCTTTCTTCCTTATGATAATATGCATTGCCGACAAAATTAAGTCCCGCCATGCCGACACCTTTTTCGTTCACCGCATCATAATAAAGCGGATAATCTCCTGCCATGTGCGCCATGCCAATGATCGCATAATGTTTTTCCAGATTTTCCGTGTGACGGAAATGAAATGGATAATTCCGCGGTGTCACCGCGATTTCCTCGCCATAAGAAAATTCATAATCTAATGTTCTTCCAAAATAAAAGTCTTTCGTCAGGTAAGTTGCTGCTGTACACATAAAATTCTCCATTCTTATATTGTTTTCAAGCCGGGGCTTTCGTGCGAAAAATCTAGCCAATCTCGTCCACGTTTGCCCCACGCAGTTTAATTCCGTCTGTCTGTTTTAAATCCTGCTGGTATGGATTCGACTCATTATAATATCTGATCTGTGTGTCCGTCACACCACCGGAAATATAAGAACGGCCACATTCCGGGCAGACCGATGTCTGGACTCTGACGGATGCAGATACCACTTCGCCGTTTTGCGTGGCAGCTTTGTGATACGCATTGGAAACATGCTGCCCCTCATGTGCCCTGACAGCAGAAGATGCCGCTTCCGGTGAAATATGCGCAGCATTTTTAAAGGAAACGTTCGCTTCGTTAGAGCCATCAACATATTTGCGGTTTTTACAGGTCTGGCACTCTGTGGTCTTAGATTTATCGACCGCGCCTTTTTGTCCCAGTTCATCTTTATTATTAACATTATTCCGCTGATTTAAATTATTATCATAGGAATCTGTGATATTCCATTTGTATCCATCCACGCCACCGATCATAACGCTCCTCCCCTCCATCCCCATAGGTCTTTTATACCCAGGATTCATCATACGGCAAATCTGCAATTCAATATGCCAATTTTTACAGTTGAGATAATATGATTAGGGTGTCAAAAGGTGGTTCATAACTTAGCGATTGTCAAATTGCACAAAGCCGAGACTGTTTTTGTGACTTTGGGAGAAAATTAGAAAATCTTAGTATGCCTGTCTATTTACAGTAATGTTCTGCCACGGACGGCAGAACAAGGCTTCACGAGCCATGGAAGGCTCGTTGAATGCCGTTTACGTCACTCTGTGAAAACTGATTCAGGCATACTTAGTTTTTCTTATTTTCGGACAACGGAACAAAACAAGTTCGGTTTTGTGCAATTTGACAAACCCAAAATTGAAAACCACCTTTTGACACCCGAATCATAATATGCGACAAATACGAAATTCATCCTACTAATTTTCATAACTGCCGGTTTCAAAATTGCTCGTTCACCTTTATTATACGCCCGATCTTACCGTCTTTCAATCCGTCTTCTGATTCTCCTCCATAAAACAGCCGACAAAATAACTGCTGCATAATCCGTCAATGCCTGTCCGTAAATGACACCGTTTAACCCCATACACGCATTTAACAGGTACAAAAGCGGTATCAGAAGCAGTCCCTGACGCATAACGGAAAGTATCGTCGCCGGAAATGAATTTCCTACTGACTGCATACAGTTCATATTGACAAATAACAGCCCTATGACCGGCCCGGAAAGCATGTAGCGATCAGCATTTTCACGCCATAATACACAACTTCCCCGTCACTGATGAACAGCCTTATGATCGGCTCCCGTAAAACAAAAAACAGCGCCGTAGCTAAAATGCCGACAATGACACAGCATTTTTTTGTATACCGTTCCACGGAAACAAACCGCTTGTGATCTCCAGAACCATAGTTATATCCCAGAAGCGGCTGCACTCCGTTTGCCAGTCCCATCTGTAAAAATGTGATAAACATGTTTGCCTTAAACACGATGCCGATCGCCGCCACCGGCGCATTGCCGTATGCCACTAAGATCTGGTTTAACACGATCGTGGACACACTCATCAGCACGGAAAAAACAGCGGTCGGCAGTCCGGTCACACATACTCCGCTCAAAATGCCGTCTTTGCAGGTAAAATATTTGATGGAGATGGAAAAACATTTACTTTTCTTTAAAAAATACCACAGGTAATAGATGCCTGCCAAAATATTTCCGATTGTCGTCGCAACTGCGGCTCCCACAGCTCCCATCCCCATACCGCTGATCAACACCGGATCTAACACGATATTGGCGACGGTGCCGATCATACTGCCGATCATTGCCTCCTTGCTTGCACCCTCCGCGCGCACAACAAAACTTGCCGCTGCAGACCAGATGATAAACGGCGCCCCGTATGCAATGTGAAAAGTGTATCCTTTTGCATAGAGAAACGTCTGCTCGTTTGCTCCGAACATATTTAAAACTGGCGTCATAAATACCATTAAAATGACTGCAAGTGCTACACCGACGACCAGGGATGCATATGTCACAAACGCGGATACCTGTTTCATTCTTTTTTCATTTTTCTCTCCCATCGCCATGGATGCAGCCGCACTGCCGCCCATTCCAAACATGTTGGCAAATGCCATAAACAGTATAAAGATCGGGTTTGTCAGGCTGACTGCAGCCACCTGCAGCGGATCGCCGGTCTGTCCGACAAAAAAAGTATCTGCCATGTTGTATACAACTGTTACCAGACTGCTGATCACACTCGGATCGCCATCTTTGCAACCGCCTTCGGGACGGGAAGGCTGCTCATCAGTTCATTTTCGTTCATTTTTTCTCCTTTCTTTCGGTGGTTTTTCATGAAACGCTTTCACACGAATTACCATTTCTACACCGATATTATCCTCAATATATAATGGGCGAAGTTCCTTTGTCCAAGTCTCTTTCGCCCATTTCTTCTTTCTTTTTAACATTTTCACAGCCATTTCGGGCGAAACCATCTTCTGTTCTCCTGTTTTCGCCCTGATTTTTTCATTTTCGTGGGCTATTGCTTCATCCTTATAACGCTTTCGCCCATTCTCTTCTAAATCTCCATTGGTCTTCGATAAAAATGGGGGAATCTCTTTCATTTTCACTTCATTTCACCCATTTCTTCCTTTTTATACCCCCTGCACGATTTCATTTAAGAAATACGCGTGCACCCTTGCATCTTCACTCACTTCCGGGTGAAAACTGAGCGCAAGCTGGTTTTTGTAGCGGACTGCTACCGTATTGCCATCCACTATCGCCAATGTCTCCACCTGCGGATTTAAAATTTCATCAATATATGGTGCACGGATAAAATTCATCCGGTAAGTCCCAATGTGTGCAATCTCTGCGTCCGTGACAAAACTTCCGAGCTGTCTGCCATATGCATTGCGCTTCACGCTTACCGGCAGGGTTTTTAAATACGCTCTGTCATCGTTGGAAACACGCTCTGCTAAAAGGATCAGCCCTGCACAGGTCGCAAGCACCGGTGTACCCGCTTCGATCAGTTCTTTTAACTGGTCAGACATGCCAAGGTCTCTAAGCAGTTTTCCCTGTACCGTGCTTTCACCTCCGGGAAGCACGATCCCCTGCAGTCTGCCATTCTGCACAGCCTCTTCCAAATCCTTTTTCTGACGGATCAGGAATGTATCTGCACCAAGCCCGTCAAGCATCGCCTGATGCTCCGCAAATGCGCCCTGCACCGCAAGGATTCCGATTGATACTTTTTCTGACATGATATTCTCCATTCTTGCGCTGTTTTTTGCGCATCTCAAGTTTGTGCGTAAGCACAAATCCTGCGTGTGAAAAATCTTATTTTTCACACTAATCTCCATTTCTGAGCAATTTATTTCCCACGCTCTGCCATAAGCAGCTGTATCTCGTCCTCGTTGATGCCGACCATCGCTTCTCCTAAATCTTCAGATAACTCTGCAATCAGTTTTGCATCATTGTAATTGGTCACTGCCTGTACGATTGCTGCTGCACGTTTTGCCGGATTGCCGGATTTGAAGATACCGGAACCTACAAATACGCCCTCAGCGCCAAGCTGCATCATCAGTGCCGCATCTGCCGGAGTTGCCACACCGCCTGCTGCAAAGTTTACAACCGGAAGTTTTTTGTGGTCATGCACATATTTTACAAGATCATATGGAACCTGAAGCTGTTTTGCTGCCTCGAAAAGTTCATCTTCACGTTTTGCCGCAACTGCCGCGATCTCGGAGTTGATCAGTCTCATATGATGTACCGCCTGAACCACATCACCGGTTCCCGGCTCCCCTTTGGTACGGATCATCGCTGCGCCCTCAGCGATTCTTCTGAGTGCCTCGCCTAAATTTTTTGCTCCGCAGACAAACGGCACCTGAAATTTTGTCTTGTCAATGTGGTAAACATCATCTGCCGGAGAAAGCACTTCACTCTCGTCGATGTAGTCGATTTCTAATGCCTGTAAGATCTGTGCCTCCGCAAAATGACCGATTCGGCATTTTGCCATAACCGGAATGGAAACTGCACCCTGGATCTCCCTGATCAGCTTCGGATCACTCATTCTTGCCACGCCGCCCGCTGCTCTGATATCCGCCGGAATCCGCTCTAATGCCATAACCGCACATGCTCCTGCCGCCTCTGCGATCTTTGCCTGCCCGGCATTTGTGACATCCATGATGACACCACCCTTTAACATCTGTGCCAGTTCACGGTTTAATTCATACTGCTCTTTTGTATTATTTATATTACTCATAACTAACTTTCTCCTTTTTCAGACAACCAGTTTGATTTTCTGCGCAGTTTTTCAAACAGTTACTCTGTATCAATTTCTTTCCGGATCCTGATGTTATGAAGTATAAGAAAAAACTGGATGCATGAAAACATCCAGTTTTCTTTTTCAGCCATGCCAGTTTGTAATTAACATGATCTGAACATTCATTTTTTATTTCAATCCATGATACCATATCAGCACCAATAAATCTTCTATGCCCGGACTGCCCAGCGCATCTTCGTAGACCGCGCTCTTCCATTCTGTGCACATTCCTGTGCACTCGGTCTTACAACATCTTTTGAATAATCTGCATAAATTCCTGCCCGACAGCCTTCTTTTAATGCTTTTTTGACCAGTTTATCCTCCCCGGAATGAAACGTGAGGATCGCCACACGTCCACCTGGTTTTAAGGCGTCTGGCAGTTTTTCCATGAATTCATATAAGACCTCAAACTCACGGTTCACATCGATGCGGAGTGCCTGAAATGTACGCTGACAGGTCTTTTTGATCGTGTCCTTTTTTTCTTTTTCCGGCAGAAAATCCAGTGTTTTTTCAATCACTTCGCGCAATTTTGTCGTCGTGTCGATCCGGTTGCCCTTTCGTATCTCGTCGGTGATCGCCTTCGCAAGCTCCTCACAGTAAGGTTCATCGGAATTTTCATAGAGCATTCCGGCAAGTTCCTCCCTTGTGATGGTATCAAGACGTTCTGCCGCGCTGATTCCTGCTTCCTGATTTAAGCGCAGGTCAAGTGGACCATCCACCTTAAATGAAAATCCACGCTTTGGATTGTCGATCTGCATGGAAGATACACCCAGATCCGCTAAAATGAAATCAAAACCGCCGGCTTCTTTTGCGATCTCATCGATCGTACAGAAATTCTGCAGCCGGATCGTCAGGATATCCTCTCCGTACCCGAGTTCTTCCAGTCTCTTTTTCGTCTTGGCGGACTCCTCCGGGTCAACATCGGTTGCATAGATATGCCCCTGTCCGTTCAGACAGGCAAGCATTGCTTTTGTATGCCCTCCATATCCTAACGTAGCATCAAAACCGGTCTCGCCCGGCTGGATATTTAAGGTATCAAGAATTTCCTGCACCATAATGGAAATATGCATTCCTGCCGGCGTGTTTCCCTTTTTGATGACATGTTCGATCGTATCCTGATATTTTCCGGCTGAAGTTCTTTATACTTTTCCTCGAACTTCTTCGGGTATTTTCCTTTATAACGTACACGCCTTTTGTGCGGTGTCTGCTGTTCCTGTTCCATATGTCTGTCCTTTCTGTTTCCAAATCATGGTTTCAAAAAATATTTCTTATGATGATCTCAAAACCACCCTTTTCCATGAACAACTAATATCTTTCATTATAATTGCTGGATTGGAACAATTCAATGCCTGATGCTTTGCGCATTATAAAAAATCCCACAACACAAAAATGCCCTCTTCTGAGAGACATTTACCCGCCTGCTTAGAAAAGAGCATTTTTACTTCATCTGAAATTGTATTCACTGACAAACTGCATGTAATCCCAAAATTATATGTAATCCTAAATTACATGTAATCCCAAATTATATGTAATTCTAAATTACATGTAATCCTAAATTACATAGAATCCCAAGTTTACACCATCATCCGTATCTACTAGATATTCAGCAGATCACTAAATACTTTCAGTGCACCGTCTGTCTCATGTGCAAGAACACGTTTTGCAAGGACTTTACCAAGCTGAACACCTTCCTGGTCGAAGCTGTTTACATTCCATAAGAATCCCTGGAACATAATCTTATTCTCGAAGTGTGCTAATAACGCACCAAGAGAGCCAGGATTTACCTGATCACCGATAATGATGCTGGATGGACGGCCGCCCTCGAAGTTCTTGTTGCGGTTCTCATCGGATTTACCACATGCAAATGCAACGATCTGTGCTGCAACGTTTGCACACAGTTTCTGCTGGCTTGTGCTGTCCTGGATCACAACATCGGTTCCGATCTGGTTATTCTTAAATCCAACGAACTGAAGTGGAACAATGTCGGTTCCCTGATGTAATAACTGGTAGAAAGAGTGCTGTCCATTTGTTCCTGGCTCACCAAAGATCACCGGGCCTGTTGGATAGCTGACCGGCTCACCGAAGCGGTTTACAGATTTACCGTTTGACTCCATGTCAAGCTGCTGTAAATGCGCAGGGAAACGGTTTAATGCCTGGGAATATGGCAATACTGCAGTGCAGGATAACCTAAAACGTTTCGCTCATATACACCGATCAGTGCATCAAGCATCTCAGGGTTCTTTAATACATCTTCATTTGCGGAAAGTTTATCTTCGGCTGCTGCACCCTCTAAGAACTGTGCAAATACTTCCGGTCCAAATGCCAGGGATAAAACGGCTCCGCCGACTGCGGAAGTGGAAGAGAAACGTCCTCCGATATAGTCATCCATGAAGAAAGCTACCAGGTAGTCATCGCTCTTTGCAAGCGGGGATGTCTCACTGGTAACTGCGATCATATGTTTCGAAGCATCTAATCCTGCTTTCTTTAATGCGTCTTTTACGAAAGATTCATTTGTTAATGTCTCAAGTGTGGTACCTGATTTGGAAACCAGTACGAAAATAGAATGAGCCACATCAATGGAATTTAAAACTGCTGCTGCATCATCCGGGTCAACGTTGCTGATGAATTTTGCTTCCATCTTGAATGTGTTGTTTTTCTTTGCCCAGTTTTCTAATGCAAGATACATAGCACGAGGACCAAGATCACTGCCGCCGATACCGATCTGAACAACTGTTGTAAACTTCTCACCTGCTGCGTTTGTGATCTCGCCTGCATGTACTTTGTTTGCAAAATCAGCAATGCGGTTCTGCTGCTCTACATAAAAAGCGCGTTTGTCCACGCCGTCAGCATTTACTACATCACCAAGCTGTCCACGTGTCATATGATGAAGTACCAGACGTTTTTCACCGGTATTTACAACTTCACCATTGTAGAGAGCTTTAAATTTTTCTGCAAGCTGTGCCTCTTTTGCAAGTTTTACGAGTGCATCAAGCACATCATCATCAACAGCTTTTGCTGCATAATTGTAAGAAAATCCCTCAGCCATAGGAATGCTGTAATTTTTTACACGCTCTGCACCGTTCTCGCCTGACATTACTTCTGCAAGGTTTACGCGGGAAGCCTTTGAAAGTTCCTTATAGGAATCAAGGGTGTCTAAGTTGTTCCAGGTAATCATAATGTCCTCCTTGTTTTTCAGAGAGAAATACCCGCTCCATAAGAATCGCGCATTTTCCTCCATAAATATATTTTTAGGTACTTAAAATTTTTTTTAGCTTAAGTGATTATACTATTAAATATCTGCAAGTTCAAGCCTCTGCCTTAAGATCGCGAAAAAATTACTAAAA
>ENA-OQCN01000583-OQCN01000583.1-human-gut-metagenome-genome-assembly--contig:-NODE-583-length-19563-cov-2.005197_pt1 | contig 19563 bp, 24 predicted proteins | sample MGYA00242497_ERZ504576 | MGnify/ENA primary metagenome ERZ504576 (study PRJEB26092, sample SAMD00036296) | human gut metagenome | host: Homo sapiens | study: EMG produced TPA metagenomics assembly of... | reverse complement strand
CGACAGCTTGTTTATTCTATCACATCGTTTTCAGTTTGTCAAGACTTTTTTTAAAAGTTTTTTTGAAAAAAGTTTTTAACTTCTTCTCAACCCGAACACTTCTCTTCTCCGTGTTCTTTAACCCTCTCAACTGACGACTTGATTATTATACACTCTATTACCCCTTTTGTCAACACTTTTTTTCATTTTTTTGAACTTTTTTTCATTGTACTATATATTGTGGATTATTCCTTATTATATACACTATTTGCGTCGATCACAACAAAAAAGAACTGTAACAAATCGTTACAGTTCATTTATCAGCCTATTTTAAACCACATTTAATTTTTTCTTTAGTTTTCAAACAAACCTCTATAAATTTATCAATACCCAAAGTTCCGCAAATAAATATTACAGGTGCGAAATTTGAAAAATATCTTCGGTTTGTTTCCCAGCAAAGCAAAAACAAATATACTCCAAATATCGTCAAATACTAGGAAATCTTTAGAAATATTCATAATAATTTTCAAACGTCCCTGTTTCAACCCATTCAATAGCACCTTTATGTATCGCGCCAACATCCCACAACGGATCATACCTTAATGCAATTCCCAATACAATCTCTATTATAAACATACCTATACCAAATGAGATAAGTATCTTATTATAATTTTTCTCAATGAATTTCTCGTTTTTGGAAAGGTTTTTATATATTATTGTCAACCCGACTAAGCATATTGTTGTAACACAAATCAAGTGCAATGCTTTATAATATGTATTATGCAATATTATATTTATTGCAGTAAAAGTAAAACATATTGCAAACAACAAATAAAATAACCATATGATTTTTTTCTTCATATGTACTTCTCCTTAAACATTAATTAACACCTGCAAACATACTGATAATACCTATACAAATAGGTACAACCATAGCTATTGCGGTAACAAGACAAATAATTCTGATTGTTTTTTTGCTAAACATTTCTTACACCTCTATTCCGTTTTATCAAGTAATCTGCTTATAATAGACGCAGCCTGTGCACGAGTTGCGGTTTGCTGCGGTCTGAACGTATCGTCGTCCATACCCGATATTAAGCCGTTTGTATACGCATATCTGACGCCGTCCAATGCCCATTGCGATATTTGGCTTACATCATCAAACTGTAAATCGACAGGAGTAAGTATATTATAGGACTCCTCCTCATCACAACTGTATTGATACAGCATATAAACCATATACGCCATTTCTTCACGTTTTATCGGCTTGTCGCCGTCAAAAAGCCACTGTAAATAGCCTTGCCGTCTGTTATCTTTGCGGCATAATTGCCAATCATATTTTCAGGTATCAAACCTTTGTCAAGCGCACTTTGCACACAACCTCCGTACCAATCGGACGCGGTAACATCAAGACATTCGCCGCTCCTGTACGGCACGTCGGCAATACCGACTGTACCCAAAGCCATCTTCAAAAACTCTGCACGTGTTACAGTTCCGTCCGGATTAAACTCCGTGTCAGAAACACCGTGTATAATATCTTTGTCGGCAAGTTCATTGATAACATCTTCCGCCCAATGACCTTTGATATCGTTAAATTCAGCCGCACTTGCCGATACCGCCGTCATTGACGACAATATCAATGCCGCTGCGACTACTTTCTTTATATTCATTCCTATTTCTCCTATTTTAAATTATTCATTACAACCGCCGCCTGTGCACGCGTCAAATTCTCTTTCGGTGCAAAGCGACCGTCCTCCATACCGTCTATATAGTTCAGATTATAAGCTTTTACTACATCACTTATATATTTCGTCAATTTCATCACTGTCCTTAAACGAAAAAATAGGATAACGTCTTTCATTGTCCCAGTCTGTCAATCTTCTCATTTTATAATTTTTGCAACGAACCGCAATCGCAGCCATTTCTTCACGAGTAATCGGCTTATCTCCGTCAAACTTACCTGTATAAAACGTTTACGTCAGTCGTAACGCCTTTTTATCATCTGTTGCTTCTGCAAGAAGTTTTAGTAACTTTTGTAACGTTGCAGTCTCAATCATTTCTTCAGGAATAATATCCTTATCCAACGCACCCTGCAAATAGTAGCAATACCAATCATCATTTGTTGCGTCAAGGCATTCGCCGTCACGATATGCATGACCGACAATACCAAGCGAATCCATTGCCATCTTCAAAAATTCCGCACGCGTTACTGTTCCGTCGGGATTAAACTTACCGTCACCGACTCCCGATATTTTGTCACTCTCGGCAAGTGTTTTTATAACATTTTCCGCCCAATGACCTTGTATATCCGTAAATGTTTCGTCACCCTTTAAATACTTTGCCAGTTCAGGCACATTTTCCGGAATTGCATCCGCAATAAGCTTTGCAACTCTCTTTGCGCCTTTGGCTTTCATATGGGTGGTGTCGTTTGTACCTGACGGATAAGCCTTGCTTTCAAGCGGTTCACATACAAAATAACCGGACAAAACATCGTCCTTATCCATACTGTTCCACGCGTCTGTCACAATTTTATTTTCATCAATAAATTTGCAACCTGTTTCTTCCGCGATTTCACGCGTAGGGTCGGCGTAATCTTTTCGCGACTCCATAAAACAGTTGTTTTCTTCGTCCCACCAAGCAGCCGCATTTGCAGTCATAAGCACCGGTGTTCCGCCGCGTTTTTCAACCTCACCGATATACTTGTCTGTAATCAACTTTTTGTAGTCCTCAACGCTTATGTATCTTTCCGGCTTATTTTCAGCACCGTCATTTATACCGAACTGAATAAACACATAGTCACCCGGGTGCATTTCTGTAAGTATTCTGTCAAGTCTGCCGTCGTTGTCATAACTCTTTGAACTTCTTCCGCCCATTGCACGGTTTTCAATAATTATATCGTCATTAAAATAATCGGCAAAAACTTGTCCCCAACCTGTTTGAGGGTATACCTTTGTATAGTTGTAAGTTTGTGCCGTTGAATCACCTGCAATATATATAGTAGGTTTTCGGCTTTTTCCCGTGTCGGTAACTGTTCAATATCTATTTCCGTCACGTTAGGGTTGTCACCCTTTAACCTGTACAGTGATTTTTCCGTTTTTCGGCACAACAGGCTGTTCATTTTCCTGTGTTTTGCCTGCCTCAAGCGTGTACGCTCTTACACGTTCACCGCCGTTTATATAAATATTCGCATTTGTTTCTGTTTTTCCGCCTGTTGTTACCGTTACAGTGTAGTCACCGTCAGGCACTTCCACTTCTTTCGTAACACCGTCCGTCTTGTCTGCTTTTACTTTCGTCATATCGAATTTTTCCGAATACAATCCGTCCGCTTTTGCAATAGGTATTATGCAAGCCGACATAACAGACATAGTAAGTATAGCTGATATAATTTTTCTTATTTTCATTAAAAATCACCCCTTAAAATTTATTATATTACATCTGTAAATAAATTGCAATATAAAAAACAGTCTATTTCTTTTTTCTTAACTTCTCTAAAAAATTCAGTCAATATGCTTGCACATTTATCTTCTGTTATACCGCCTGTCACATTGACATTGTGATTGAACATACCGCTTTCAAATAAATTGATAACCGAACCGGCACAACCGGACTTTTTGTCATACGCACCGAAATACAAATTTTCAATGCGTGAATTAATAATCGCCCCTGCGCACATCGGACAAGGCTCAAGCGTAACATACATTTCACATCGCGGTAATCTCCAACCGCCGAGTTTTTTGCAAGCCTTGTTTATCGCTATAATTTCGGCGTGAAGTAATGCGTTTTTCTTGGTTTCACGCTTGTTGTATCCTCTTGCTATAATCTCACCGTCACGCACTATAACCGCACCGATTGGAGTTTCACCGATTGACGCGGCTTTTTTAGCTTGTTTCAGTGCCTCTTTCATAAATTTTTCTTCCATATAATTCTCCATTCAGTAGATATAACCTTATTTTATCACACCTCTTGACATATGTCAAAATAGTAGTAAAATGTGATAAGCAACCGCGTTGGTTGTTGCTTGCCGATATACAATCGTCGGTAAGATGTAGTATGGTAGAAAAGGAGATATGAAAAATGATTGTAATTCTAAAACAAAACGCAGAACAAAACGAGGTAAACGCACTTTTAAAGCAACTGGAGGACATGGGCTTTGACCATCATTACAGTAAGGGCGAAAATTCCGCAATAGTTGGTATTATCGGTGATACTTCAACTCTTGACACAGACGATTTAAAGACTATCGACGTAGTCGCAGACGTCAAGAGAGTTTCCGAGCCGTTCAAGCTTGCAAACCGCAAGTTCCACCCGGATAACAGTATTTTCAACATTGCCGGCAGAACAGTAGGTGAAGGTTATTTCAGCGTCATTGCAGGTCCTTGTTCGGTAGAAACAGTTCCGCAAATGACAGAAACAGCCGAAGCAGTTAAAAAGAGCGGTGCTTCATTTTTAAGAGGCGGTGCATTCAAGCCGAGAACATCACCTTATTCATTCCAAGGACTTCATGACGAAGGTCTAAAAATTCTTCTTGAGGCAAAGAAGGCAACAGGACTTCCGATAGTTACAGAAATTATGAATCAAGCACATCTTGATTTATTTGAAGATGTTGATATAATTCAAGTCGGTGCAAGAAATATGCAGAACTTTGAACTTTTAAAGGAACTTGGTAAATGCAATAAGCCTATACTTTTAAAGCGTGGTCTTTCAAACACAATCGAAGAATGGGTTATGAGTGCGGAATACATTATGGCAGGCGGTAACGAACAGGTTATTTTCTGCGAAAGAGGTATCAGAACTTACGAAACATTCACAAGAAATACTCTTGACCTTTCGGCAATACCGGCATTAAAGTCAATTTCACACTTGCCTGTAATCGTTGACCCAAGTCACGCAACAGGTTTGCCGTGGATGGTTGAACCGCTTACAAAAGCGGCTATCGCAGTAGGTGCAGACGGTATTATGATTGAAGTTCATAATAATCCAAAGAAAGCATTGTGCGACGGTGCTCAATCACTTACTCCGCAGCAGTTTGACAATGTTATGCAGACAGTTAAGAAACGTGTTGAGTTTGAAGGTAAAATTTTAGGTTAATTTAAAGGCAGTCGATTGACTGCCTTTTTGTTTGTAATTTTATAATTAGTTGTTAGCCCCCTCCGTAACTCGTCCCTTGTGACACCTCCCTCAATGGGAGGTTTTTTATTTTTCGCCACACCCCGTAAGGCTCCCTTGAGGGGAGCTGTCGACACAGTCGACTGAGGGGTGGCTTTATATAAGTTCCACAATGGGACGGCGAGGGTGCCGCCCATACGAAATTCACTCAAACGGACAACCAATGATTACCCCTGCGAACTCATCACAAACAACAGCAAATTTCAATCACACAAAAAGGGCGACCAACTGTCGCCCCTACTACACAACTATTCATCTTTATGAAAGTGTCTGTAAATCGCATAAACCAAAGCACCGACTGACAAAACAGCTATGTATATCGCAAAAGCAACAAAAACAATACTACCTGCTTTTGTGGGCGGTGTATATATATATCTACGATAACCAATCACATCTTTATTCACTGCCAAAGTTACCGTTGCAAAAGCAATCGTAACCAAAGTCAGCAGCCCGCCTATATAATACTTTTTCATAAACCCCCCTTATCTTACCAACAAATACACCGTATATGCCACATACATAAAAATCATAACCACACCGCAAGGGCGATTAATCTTTTTATTAGCAAGTGCAAAAATATAAGTAAACAAGCATATTCCAATCAACACACAACCGTCAATTACCACATTAAAGTCAGTACCTATTTTACCGATCGTCGCCGATATTCCGAGAATGAACAACAAATTAAATATATTCGAGCCGATTACGTTACCTACCGCAATATCATTTTGTTGTTTTCTTGCGGCAACAATCGAAGTCACAAGTTCAGGAAGTGATGTACCTATTGCCACAACGGTAAGACCAACAACTCTTTCACTCATTCCCGCCATAAGTGCAAGTTCCTTTGCGCCTTTAACAGTAAGCTGACCGCCGACCACAACACCGACAAAGCCGATTATTATAAACAATAGGCATTTCCACATTGGCAAATCTGCCTTTTCGCTATCTTCCGCACTTTCAATTAATTTACTTTCTTTCTTACCCATCACAACAGAACCGACCATAAACACCGCAAACAATGCAAGAAGTATAATACCGTCCAATCTTGTCAATGCAATATCACCATGATTTAATGTCATTAAAAGCACAATCATTACAGCGGTTATACCGATACAGAATGGAAAATCACGTTTTAGTATATTTCCTTTTACCGCAACAGGTGCGAACAAAGCACTTGCACCAAGTACGACAAGCGTATTAAACATATTTGACCCGATTATATTACCGATTGCAATTTCATTGCTGCCTTGCAGTGATGCAGTTATGCTAACCGCCGCCTCGGGCAAACTTGTTCCGAACGCCACTACCGTAAGTCCGACTATATATGCCGGAATTCTCAATTTCGCCGACAAATCACACGCACCGTCAACAAATAAATCCGCACCTTTAACCAAAAGCACAAACCCTATCACCAAAAATAAAATCATCAAAACCATTACATATAAACTCCTTTTCCTCCGTAATTCCTCATAAAAGCAAAGTAGACAAAACCCATACGGGTTTTGTCTACAATTAAATTGTCTAATCGAATTAGTGAACGATAGCCATTTCTGTATCCTTATCAAAGATATGAATTTTGTTTGTTTCAAATGCAACCTTGATTGTATCACCAATCTTAGCTGTTGAACGTTGATTAACTCTTGCTGTGAACTGTTCACCTGCAAGTTCAAGATACAAATATGTTTCAGCACCCATCATTTCAGTAACTTCAACGTATGCATTACATACAGCCTCAGGTCTGCTTGAAATGAACGCCTCGTCATCGTGAATATCTTCAGGTCTGATACCAACGATTACTTCCTTACCGATATAACCTTCAAGTCAGGTGTAACCTTACCGTTAGGATCATAATCTTGTTATCGCCAAATGATGCGTATACGCTACCGTTTTCCTTTGATAGTGTAGCAGTAACGAAGTTCATTTGCGGTGAACCGATAAATCCTGCAACGAATACGTTATCAGGCTTTGTATAAAGGTTAGCAGGTGTATCAACTTGTTGAATAACACCGTCCTTCATAACAACGATACGAGTACCCATTGTCATAGCCTCTGTCTGGTCATGAGTAACGTACATAAATGTTGTTTGAAGTTTGTTATGTAACTTCTTAATTTCAGTTCTCATTGCAACTCTTAGCTTTGCATCAAGGTTTGATAGAGGTTCGTCCATAAGGAATACCTTAGGATTACGAACGATTGCACGTCCCATAGCAACACGCTGTCTTTGACCGCCTGAAAGAGCCTTTGGCTTTCTGTCAAGAAGATGCTCAATGTCAAGAATCTTTGCAGCTTCTGTAACACGCTTCTTGATTTCGTCCTTTGGAGTTTTTCTAAGCTTTAGACCAAATGCCATATTTTCAAATACTGTCATATGAGGATATAGAGCGTAGTTTTGGAAAACCATTGCAATATCTCTGTCTTTAGGAGCAACGTCGTTTACAAGACGTCCGCCGATATAAAGTTCACCTTCTGAAATTTCTTCAAGACCGGCAACCATTCTTAGAGTTGTTGACTTACCACAACCTGAAGGACCTACAAGGATGATGAATTCCTTATCGTCAATGTCAAGTGTAAAGTCACTTACAGCAGTAACACCGCCTGCATATCTTTTGTAAATGTGTTTTAATTGTAAATCTGCCATAATTAATTGTTCCCCTCTCGTCCAAGAAAAATTTTTATACAGAATAAACCAGATTTCATTTATTCTGCTTGTTTAAGTGTATTGTTATCTTTATAATACATCTTTTTGATATATATATGATAACATATTTAAATACAAATTGTTAGTCGTATAATTCACAAAAATACTTTTTATTCTTTAGTAAAATTAACTAAACATATTTTAATCATATGACAAAAAGGAGTTTTTTGCTTGATTACTCTTTATTTTTTGAGTTTTGTATAACTTTTTCGGCAACATTTGACGGAGCTTGCTCGTAACGGGTAAACTCAAATGAGAACATACCTCTGCCCTGACTCATAGAACGCAAGTCGGTCGCATAACGGAACATTTCGGACATAGGCACTTCAGCCTCAACCATATTAAGTCCCTCTTTATCGCTTTCGCCCATACCCATAATCTGACCGCGACGTTTATTAATATCACCGATAATATCACCCATAATATTTTCAGGAATATATACTTTCAAGTAACCGATAGGCTCAAGTAAGACAGGGTTAGCCTGTTTCAAACCCTCTTTGTACGCGATAGCCGCCGCCGTCTTAAATGCCATTTCCGACGAATCTACAGGGTGATACGAACCGTCAATTAATGTGGCTTTCAAGTTCACAACGGGATAACCTGCAAGCACGCCTTTTTGGCACGAATCACGCAAGCCTTTTTCAACGGCAGGGAAATAGTTTTTAGGCACAGAACCGCCGAATACTTTTTCTTCAAAAATCATATCCTCCGATACACCCGGCTCAAATTCAATCTTAACGTGACCGTACTGACCGTGACCGCCCGATTGTTTCTTGTGTTTGCCTTCAACGGTAGCCTTGCCCTTGATTGTTTCACGATACGGAACAATAGGATCTTCCAAACTGCACCGACACCGTATTTTGATTTTAATTTGCTTATAATAACATCAATATGCTGTTCGCCCTGACCGTTTATAAGAGTCTGTTTTGTTTCGGTATTGTTCGTAATAGTGAATGTCGGATCCTCCTCCATAAGCTTGTTAAGACCGCTTATAATCTTTTCTTCATCGCCCTTTGTCTGCGGTTTAATCGCCATAGACAAAACAGGCTGCGGAAATTCAATACCGGTAAGTATGATATTCTTACCCTTTTCACATAATGTATCACCTGTTTTTGTGCTTTCAAGTTTTGCAACCGCGCCGATGTCACCGGCTTTTATCGACTTTGCGTCAAGCTGTTTTTTACCGCAAAGATTAAATACCTTGCCTATCTTTTCGTTTACGTCCTTATTCGGATTGTAAAGCGTGCTGTCACCCTTTACCTCACCGGAATAAACTCTGAACAACGACATCTTACCTACATAAGGGTCTGCGATTGTTTTAAATACAACCGCCGCCGTTGTTTCCGTTTCACTCTGTACAAGCTCAACAGGCTCACCTGTATCGGCAACTCTCGCGATTTCCTCAATTTCCGACGGAGCAGGCAAATACTTACCCATACCGTCCATAAGCAACGTACACCGATATTATCCTGACCGCTGCCGCAGTATACAGGATAAATAACACCGTCCTTAACACCTTTTCTTATAGCTTGCTTAATTTCGTCAAAAGTAAATTCTTCACCGTTGAAATACTTACAACCAATAAGTCGCCCCATTCGGTTCGGACAACAGCTCCATAATCATTTCTCTAAGCGGTGCGACAATTTCCGCCATACCGTCGGGTACAGGAATATCCACTCTGTCCTGTCCTTCGTATCTTCTTGCCGTCATATCGACAATATCGACAAAGCCTTTAAATTCGTCACCCTCTCTTATCGGATAAACGAACGGAGTTACTGATTTCCGAACTTTTCTTTCATTTCTTCAAGAGTTTTTTGATAATCCGCTCTGTCATCATCAATTTTGTTGACAAAGAACATAATCGGCACACCTCTTTGTTTTGCGTATCTGAACACGTTCTCCGTACCGACGCTTACACCGCTTCTTCCGCTCAATGCAATAAGTGCCGAATCCGCCGCACGGATACCCTCTTTAACGTCACCGACAAAATCAAAAAAGCCCGGTGTATCTATCATATTGTATTTCATATCTTTCCACTCTACCGTTGCAAGAGCGGTTGAAATACTGAATTGTCTTTTGATTTCTTCACCGTCATAGTCCGTTACAGTGTTGCCGTCAGCGACTTTGCCCATTCTGTCGGTCATTTTCGCATTGAACAGCATTGCCTCTGTAAGCGTTGTCTTACCGCATTTACCGTGTCCCATAACGGCGATGTTCCGAATTGCTCCATTGAATACGTTTTCATTTGATTGACCCTCCTAATATTTTTATTTTTCGCTCATCTTTTAGTCGTTATATGATTATTGTTCCGAATAACAACTCTCGTATATTACATATATACCACATTATCATATAAAGATAACAAAAAGTACCGTCAGATTATAAAAATCAAACGATACTTTTTTGTACATATTCACTAACTTTTATTTTGTTATTTCAACAGTTCTTGTGTCACCATTCCAATCAACAGTAACATTAAATGCTTCCATGACAAATCTAAGCGGAACCATTGTTCTGTTGTTCATAAGCGTTGCGGGTGCATCAAGCGTTATCGGTGTATCATTTATGTACGCAACATCACTGTCAAGATACATCACGACTTCGTCGCCGCCCTTTTTAACTGTAATCTCCTGCTTGTCACCGTCCCAATCCACTTTTGCATTGAGAGTCTCTGATATACCTCTTACAGGTATCATTGTATATGTTTCACCGTCAATGGTTTCAAGCAACGGATACTGGTCGTCAAACGCAAGCAATTTACCGTCTATTCTTACCTTTGCACCTATGTAATCAATATCATTATGATAATATCTCATAACGTGTTCTATGTACTGTGCGTCACCGTAAGTATTGTACGGCCAATTTGTCGCATACTGTGCGGCATTAACGCGTTCCGAAAGCCAATCGTCACCCTTTGCCGCAATTATTCTGTCAAGTACGGTTTGTCCGAAGTTATAAGACTGAATCATTTTCATATAATCACAATCATATCTGATAAGCGACTGTGAAATTAAATATGCCGCAAACGGCACTGCCTTAGTCGGATCAAGTCTGTCTTGAAGCGTCCATTTTTCTCCCGTAGTGTCCTCACCGAACTTTGCGAATGATTTTTCCAAAGTATTTTCAATCTGCATTATACCCCACGCCGGATATTCACTTCCGTCATCACGGTAACTCAAATTTCTTCCCGACGATTCCTGCATACATATTGCCGCAAGCAAGTTTGGGTCTACACCGTATTGGTCGCCTGCCTGCTCGAATAAATCATAATAACTTTTTACCGCCGAATTAAGCTGAGCCGTACCGATTTCAATACCGTCCATACTTGTGCCTTGATGATCGGGTATAGCCCCTGCCGCAAGTGCCGTAAATGACGACACCGAAATCACCGCCGCAAGTGCCATTCCTATAAATTTCTTCATAATCAACTCTCCTTTTGTGATAACTTGATATGTACACCCCCATTATACACTTATCATATTAATCCGTCAATGGCTGTTATTTCCTACGGAATGTAATATTATATACTTCTGCATTGAATAAGAAAGTGATTATTTGGTAATACTCTATTATGAACTAAATCAAAGGAGGATATATCTATGAAACAGTACATTGAAATAGTCGACATTTTCGGACGTGAAGTTATGGATTCACGCGGTAATCCAACAGTCGAAGTTGAGGTGCATACAGAATGTGCGTCGGGCAGAGCAATCGTTCCGTCAGGTGCGTCAACAGGTATTTTTGAGGCTGTGGAACTTAGGATAATGACAAAAAGCGTTACGGCGGTAAAGGTGTAAAAAATGCTGTGGCAAATGTAAATGAAAAAATTGCAGATGTGTTAATCGGTATGAACGTACTCGACCAACGCTCGATAGATATGAAAATGTGTGAGCTTGACGGCACAGACAATAAATCAAATCTCGGTGCGAACGCAATACTCGGTGTATCGTTAGCCGTTGCAAGAGCGGCTGCGGCAAGCCTTGAAATACCGCTTTTTCAATATATAGGCGGTATAAATTCTTATGTACTTCCCGTACCTATGATGAACATATTAAACGGCGGTGCACACGCAAATAACAACGTCGATATACAGGAATTTATGATAATGCCGTATGGTGCAAAGTCGTTTAAACAAGGCTTGCGTTGGTGCAGTGAAGTATTTCACGAATTGAAAAAGGTGCTTTCCGAAATGGGTAATACCACCGCGGTCGGTGACGAAGGCGGTTTTGCACCGAATCTTGAAACAGACGAAAAAGCACTTGAAGTTATAATGAGCGCAATCGGACGTGCAGGCTACAAGGCAGGTGAAGATTTTAAAATCGCCATAGATGCCGCTTCTTCGGAATGGGTACAAGATGACGGAACATATTTGTTGCCGAAATCCGGTATAAAAAAGACTGCTTCGGAACTTGTTGAATACTGGCAGACCCTATGCGAAAAATATCCGATTTTCTCTATTGAGGACGCACTCGGAGAAGATGATTGGGACGGTTGGAAAATCCTTACCGATAAGCTCGGCGATAAAATTCAGCTTGTCGGAGATGACTTGTTCGTCACAAACCCAAAACGACTTGAAAAGGGTATTTTATCAGATGTCGCAAACTCAATTCTTATCAAGGTTAATCAAATCGGCACACTTTCCGAAACACTTGACGCCGTTGAAATGGCACATAAAAACGGCTATACCGCCGTTATATCACACCGCAGCGGTGAAACGGAAGATACTACAATCGCCGATATTGCCGTTGCTGTAAACGCAGGACAAATAAAAACAGGTGCACCGAGCCGAACAGACAGAGTTGCAAAATATAATCAGCTTTGAGAATAGAAGAAGAACTCTGCGGTATCGCGCAATACGGAAAATTTTAATCATAAAAACAGCAGACTATTTTAGGATAGTCTGCTGTTTTTTATGATTGATGAGCCTCCATATTTTTCGGCAGCACCAAATTCAAAATAATCGAAACCAAGAACACAACCGCAACGCAGTTTCAGCGAACACGTTTTGAATGATTTGCGGAAAGATTGAGAAAATTTCAGGAACTTGCGTAAAGCCAAGTCCGATACTCAATGACAATGCGGCGATAATAATATTTCTTTGTGAAAAACCGCATTTTGCAATCATCTGCAAACCGCTTATAACAATATTACCGACATCATAAGCGTACCAGCGTCAGCACAGCCTCAGGCAATGTTGCAAGTAAAGTTCCGAACATAGGGAACAATCCTGCCAAAACCATAATAACGCAGCCTGTGAAAATCGTAAATCTGTTTACGACTTTTGTCATTGAAACAAGTCCCACGTTGGCTGAACGACGTAATCGGCAAACAACCAAAAAGTCCCGACAATGCACTGACAAAACCGTCTGCGGCGATTGAGCCTGTAAGCTCCTTCTTTGAAACCTCACGATTTAATCCCGATGACGCAAGTGCCGATGTATCTCCTATTGTTTCCGTTGCGGACACAAGGAAAATCACAAGCACGGAAATAATCGCGCCTATATTAAATGTCGGTTTAATCGGAAGTATCTGCGGAAGTGATACGATTTGTGCCGTACTCAATCCCGAAAAATCAACCATACCCATACACACAGCCACAATGTAACCTACGATAAGTCCGAACAATACGGACAACTGTTTCCAATATGATTTAGCGAAAATATTAAATCCGATACAACAAACCAACGTAATTGTTCCGAGAATTAAATTTTTAGCCGAGCCGAAGTCCTCCGCACCCGAACCGCCGCCGAACGATGTTGCGCCGACCGACAAAAGCGAAAAGCCGATAGCCGTTACAACCGAAGCCGCCACAATCGGCGAAATCAGTTTTACCCAATATTTTGCGAAAAGTCCGAGTATGCCTTCAATAATTCCGCCTATAATAACCGCTCCGACAATGGCTCCGTATCCGTATGTAGGACCGACAAAACAGAACACAGATACAAACGTAAAACTTATTCCCATTACAATCGGCAATCCCGAACCTACTTTCCATATAGGATACAACTGAATTACAGAACCTATTCCCGCAATAATCATAGCCGTTTGAATAAGTCTTGCGGTTTCGGTTGTGTCTAAACCGCAAGCACTTGAAACAATGATAATCGGTGCGATATTCGCAACGAACATAGCCAAAATATGTTGCAGACCAAACGGAATAGCTTTTGAAACAGGCACTTTTCCGTCTAACTGATAAATGTTATTAATATCACTGTTTTTCATTTTATTGTTCCTCTCTGAATTTAATCGTACCTGTTTTGCTGTCCATATCGTCAACTATTGCCAAAGATTCTAATTGAAAACCTAAGTTACGAATAATTCTTCCGCCTGCTTGGAAACCTTTTTCAACAGCTATTCCTATTCCCTCAACCGTTGCACCGGCTGACTTAACTATCTGAATTAATCCCTGCAGTGCACAACCGTTTGCCAAGAAATCATCGATAATCAATACACGGTCGTTTTCATTCAAAAACTTTTTCGCAACAATAACCTGATTTTTGCATTTGTGCGTGAATGACTCAACCTCCGCAACGTACATTTCACCCTCAAGATTTACGCTCTTTGATTTTTTCGCAAAAACAACAGGCACACCGAAATGTTGTGCGGCGATACAGGCAATACCTATACCCGATGCCTCGATAGTCAAAATTTTATTTATATTCGCACCCTCAAAGCGTTTTTTCCATTCCTTGCCCATCTCATTAAACAAATCAATGTCCATTTGATGATTTAAAAAGCTGTCCACTTTAAGCACGTTACCCTCTTTAACTATTCCGTCCTTTAAAATTCTTTCCTCTAAATCAGTTCTATACTTTACTCTCCTCAAATAATAAATATATACGATTATACCACACCTACACCCATAATACAATTAATATCGACATCAAATTGCAAAAAAAATATGAGGACTTTTTAAGTCCCCATATTTGTATTGCTTTCATTTTTCAAATCACTGTGAACACGATGATATTCAGGGCTTTCCATCATCATTACCTGATGAACTCCGATACCTTTCAGAAGCGGTAATTTAAGTCTGTACTTAACCCAAATGAATGCGTATATAAACAATGCCGCAAACAGAACAAAGCACAAAATATATATATTTCTTCTTTGTACAGGGTCAGTTGATATACTTGTCTTTTACGTCCGTGTCAAAGCCGATAAAATACGATTGCTCTTTTCTGATTTTGCGGTCATCGTCTAAAATGATAAACCAGCCCTTCGTGTACGGAATAAGCATTCGTATCATTTTCAATATTTTGCTCGTAAATACATCAAGTTCATCAATCGTGTACAGCTCAAGCAGCATATTATTAATAGTATTCCATTCATTTTCCGTAAGCATAATTTCTCCTCCGATTTCCAGCGAAAATAAATAGTTTTTCGATAATTTTCAAGCTTTTTCTATTATGACATAGTTATAACAAAAAACAAGAATATTATACATTTTTCGCATAAAAAGCTACTGTATGAAAGTAGCTTTTTTGTCTATTATCCCTGTTTTTCTTTTGTTCTTTTTATGATTTTCAAACGAGTATGCTCCTCACGTTCTTTTTCTTCAAGAGCATTCTGAATATCCTTAGACAGTTTATCATAAAGAGGTATCGTAATATTTTCAAGAGCATTTGCTCTCTTTTGCGTTTTCTTTATGTTCATAGCCAAACGGTAAACCGCATTTTCAATTTCCGTAAGCTTAACCGTCATCACTTTAACTTCGTTAAACTTAACGCTCGCCTCGTCAAGTGCCGAAGACGTTCCGTTAAATCCGTAAACAGGTCTGCCATCGGGCTTATCAGCCGTAACAACAGGTATTTCAACGCCCATAACACTGCGTAAATCAACTTTTACGCTGTTTTCAAGCACCGCCGAATGTGCAAGATTTTGCACCTTGCTCACACCCATTATTACATTTGCCGATTCCAAAGCCTTATATGCAGCGGCAAAGGTTTCTTCGATTTTCGCCTCGACTTCCTTTGCCTCCTCTATCAAAAGCATCATTTCTCTGATTAGGATATTTCGTTTTTTATCAAGCATTTCATAGCCTTGCTTTGAAAGACGTAATGTGTTTTTTGCCATCATCAAGTTACCTTTTGTAGGTGCTACGTCTTTGCCATCTGAATTCCCCCTCTCAGGATTATACTTCTTCGTCCTCCACAGGACGATAATATTTTTCAAGAGTCTTATCGCTGACTCTGTCAAGTTCACTCTTAGGCAGCATACCCAAAAGCTCCCAACCGAGATTTAAAGTATCGTCAATAGTTCTGTTTTCATTCTTACCTTGTGTAAGGAACTTTTCCTCAAACGCTCTGCCGAACTTGATATACTTCTTATCCATATCGGAAAGTTCATCTTCACCGATAACTGACGCCAAACTCTTTGCGTCCTCAACCTTTGAATATGCCGCAAAAGCTGGTTTGAAAGTTCAGGGTGGTCGGCTCTTGTAAAGCCTTCACCGATACCGTCCTTCATCAAACGCGAAAGTGACGGAAAAATTGAAACAGGCGGATATACGCCTTTAAGGCTAAGCTCTCTGCCCAAAACTATCTGTCCCTCTGTAATGTAACCGGTAAGGTCAGGGATTGGGTGAGTAATATCATCGTTAGGCATTGTCAAAATCGGCACTTGTGTAACCGATCCCTTTGCGTCCTTAATAATACCTGCACGTTCATAAAGTGACGCCAAATCCGAATACAGATAACCAGGGAACCCCTTTCTTGACGGAATTTCACCCTTTGAAGATGAAACCTCACGAAGTCCTCCGCGTATGACGTCATATCGGTAAGTATTACAAGTACGTGCATATCGTGCTTGAATGCAAGATATTCTGCCGCTGTAAGCGCACATCTCGGTGTTATAATTCTTTCAACGACAGGGTCATTTGAAAGATTTAAGAACATTACAACCTTACCCAAAACACCGCTTTCTTCAAACGACTTTTTAAAGTAGTTTGCAACGTCATGCTTAACGCCCATTGCCGCGAATACGATAGCAAACTTTTCTCCGTTTTCGTCGTCAGGGTCAACAACCTTTGCCTGTCTTGCAATCTGTACGGCAAGGTCGTCATGCGGAAGACCGTCACCCGAGAATATAGGAAGCTTTTGACCTCTTATAAGTGTGGCAAGACAGTCTATTGACGAAATACCTGTCTGAATAAAGTTGTTCGGATATTCACGCGAAACGGGATTGATAGGCTGACCGTTTACATCACGAACTTCGTCCGCAAAGTAATCACCCAAACCGTCAATCGGTCTGCCGATACCGTCAAGCGTTCTGCCAAGCATTTCTTTTGAAAGCGGCAAACGCATCGGCTCTCCCATAAATTTTGTTTTAGTGTTGGTAAGTGACAGATTTGAAGTACCCTCAAAAACCTGTATTACCGCTTTATCACCGGAAATCTCAATAACTCGTCCTATTCTTTTCTCGCCGTTGTCAAGAGTAACTGTAACCATTTCTTCATAGAATGTATCGTCTACTCCCTCGATAACTGCCAAAGGACCCTGAATATTATTAAGACCCATATATTCTATTGCCATATGCTCATATCCTTTCCTTTAGCTTTCATGGTTATAAATCAACTTGTCAAATGTTTCGTTGATTTTTCTCTGTAAATCATGGAACGGACCATCAATATTGTCATTTCCAATCGTGTATTTAATTCTGATAATGTCCTCGCAATTCCGCTTTCGCTGACCTTTGAAAGCACAACGCCCTTTTCGACACATTCCTTAATTCTCTTATCAAAAGAAGAATTGTATCCATCATCTTATTCTGCTTTTCAAGCGGTACATATGTATCGTCCGCATGGAAAGCATTTTGTTGCAAGAAACCTACTCTGATTGTCTTTGCAACCTCCAAAGTAGCCTTTTGACTGTCAGGAAGAACGTCTGCACCGATTAGCTTAACGATTTCCATAAGACTGCTTTCTTCTTGCAAAATTGCCATCATCTTATTTCTCTTTTCCATAAAGTCCGGAGAAACATTTTGAGCATACCAATCAGTAACTTCACCGATATATTCACTGTAACTGTTAAGCCACTGAATAGCCGGATAGTGTCTTGCATATGCAAGCGACTTGTCAAGTGCCCAGAAACATCTGATAAAACGCTTTGTATTCTGTGTTACCGGCTCTGAGAAGTCACCACCCTGTGGTGATACCGCACCGATAATTGATACAGAGCCCTCACTGCCGTTAAGATTTGTAACATATCCCGCTCTTTCATAGAAAGCCGAAAGTCTTGACGCAAGATATGCAGGGAAACCTTCTTCCGCAGGCATTTCTTCAAGACGACCCGATATTTCACGAAGTGCCTCTGCCCAACGAGATGTTGAGTCAGCCATAAGTGCAACATCATAACCCATATCTCTGTAATATTCCGCTATTGTAACACCTGTGTAAATACTTGCTTCACGCGCCGCAACCGGCATATTTGAAGTATTAGCAATAAGCATTGTTCTGTCCAAAAGCGGTCTGTTTGACTTAGGGTCGATAAGCTCTGAGAACTCGTCAAGTACCTGTGTCATTTCGTTACCACGTTCACCGCAGCCGATATATACGATAATATCCGCATCACACCACTTTGCAAGCTGATGCTGTGTCATAGTTTTACCGGTACCGAAACCGCCCGGAACAGCCGCCGCACCGCCTTTTGCAAGCGGGAACATTGTATCGATTACTCTCTGACCCGTTACAAGCGGTCTTGAAATAGGCTGACGTTGTGTATAAGGTCTTGCCTTTTTGATAGGCCATTTTTGTTTCATTGTTATGTCGATAATTTCGTCATCGCTCTTTACCTTTGCGATAATATCAACAATAGTGTAGTTGCCGTTCGGAGCAATCCATTCGATTTTACCTTTGATATTCGGCGGAATCATAATTCTGTGCTCGATAAGGCTTGTTTCCTGTGTTACGGCAATGATGTCACCGCCTGTAACATAGTCGCCTTGTTTCGCAACCATTTCCACATTCCAAGTTTTTCTTTCGTCAAGGTTAGTAACCTTTAAACCTCTGCCGATGAATGAGCCTGACATATTTCTTATTTCTTTCAACGGTCTTTCGATACCGTCAAAAATATCAGACAATATACCCGGAGCAAGAGTTATTGACAAAGGACCGCCCGTACCGACTACAGGTTCACCCTTTTTAAGACCTGTCGTTTCCTCGTAAACCTGTACAATAGTAGTATCGGAAGTTACGCCGATAACTTCGCCGATAAGTTCTTCATTACCGACATATACCATTTCCTGCATTTCAAAGGAATCTGAACCCTTTACTTTTACGACCGGGCCGTTTATACCGAATATCTGACCTTTTGTATTAGCCATTTACCTTCATTCCTTTCCGTTTGTATGCCGTTTAACCCAGTGCCAATCCACTGCTTTGAAGGAATTTCTGCTTTTCTTCTGACAGCATTTCCTTGAATGAATAGTCAACAGCAACCTTTCTGTCTGTATTTAAAATCTTCGCACCGCCAAGAAAATCTTTTTCACCCGATGCCTCAACCGTAATTCTTGACGTGTCGGGAATCTGTTCAATTTTTTCTTTAAGCTTTATATCGTCTGATGAGATATAAATTGTCTTTGAACCTTTTCCGACTTCAAATAAAGCCTTTTCAATCTTGCTTAAAAGCCATTCTTCGTATTATCGCTCTCGATAAATTCAACGATTTTTGCTCTCGAAAGTTCATTACGTCATCAATAATTTCTTCACGACGCATGATAAG
>ENA-OQCN01000582-OQCN01000582.1-human-gut-metagenome-genome-assembly--contig:-NODE-582-length-19575-cov-3.574301_pt1 | contig 19575 bp, 21 predicted proteins | sample MGYA00242497_ERZ504576 | MGnify/ENA primary metagenome ERZ504576 (study PRJEB26092, sample SAMD00036296) | human gut metagenome | host: Homo sapiens | study: EMG produced TPA metagenomics assembly of... | reverse complement strand
GGATCAGATAATCCTGAACCAGTTCCTGCAGGAAATGCATGGCTCCGGTGCCATCTGTCAATGCATGAAACACCTCAAAATTAATCCTGTTTTTGTCATAACTCACCTGAAATAAAAGGGATTTCTTATCCGGAATATATAAACGGCTGCATGGTGGTTCCGTCTCCGGCTTTACCACTGCTCTGATATCTCTGTGCTCCAGATAAAACCAGAACAGCCCTTTTCTCAGAACCGCCTGGAACAATGGATATTTCTCCATTGTCTGATCCAGTGCTGCCTGAAGGATTTCCCCGTTAACTTCTTCCTTTAACTGACAATAGAAACGAAACACTCTGGTGTCATTCTTTCCTGTTACCAGCGGAAATGCCAACGCTGCATTATCCAGTTTTCTCCATTTTGAGTATCCTGTATCCATAATTTTCCTGCCTTCTTTTTCGTTCCTGCTTACCTCTTTGTCCTGTAGCAATCTTCTCGGGGATTACTGTAGAATTTTCTCATAACTCTTATTCAGAAACCGGTTAATATATTTAAAACTCTCCTGTACATGCAGAAATTTGATTCCCAATGCAAAAAATCCATGAAATGCTCCGTAAATCCTGTGTACTTCCACATGATTTCCTGCAGCATGAAGTTTTCTGCCATATACTTCTCCCTCATCGCGCAAAGGATCATATTCTGCTGTGAGAATTAATGTTTCAGGCAAATTTCTCAGATCCTTCTCCAGTATCGGTGCAAAATACGGATTCTGCCTGTCCTCTGCTGAACTCTGATAAAGCTTCAGATAATCTTCCATTTTTACTGATGTAAGAAGATAGTCACTGCCGTTCTCCTGCACGGATCTGTAAGGAGATTCCTCTGTATAACAGTTTCCAAGTGCTGGATAGATCAGTATCTGACGGCGTGGTGTAAACTCTCCTTTGTCTCTTGCCATCAGACATACTGCTGCTGTCAGATTTCCTCCTGCACTGTCCCCGATGATCGTAATCCTCTCCGGATCAGTATTTAAGATCAGCTGATTAGTATAAAGCGCTTTCGCTGCTGCATAACAATCCTCCAGCGGAACCGGAAACTTATGCTCCGGCGCCAGTCTGTATTCTACGGAAACTACAATATGTGCAGTTGCCTGCGCCATTCTGGCACATACACGGTCATAATTCTCCACACTCTCAGTTACCCATCCGCCACCATGGAAAAACAGGAGAATCGGAAATGTGTTTCCCTCTACGATTCCCGCCTGCATTGCCTCTTCTGTCGGAAAATACAGTCTGACCGGGATCTCATGTTCTCCATTATACACCCTGGCATCCAGCTTTTTTACAAAAATCCGCATGGCGTCCAGTTGTTTCAGATCTGCCATTCTTCTGGAAGATTCCAGTTCAATATTTCCATATGACAGCGCATGCAGAATTGCTTTCATTGTCTTTGATATCAATATTCTATATTTCCTTTCAGTTCCGTCATTCTATCCGCATCCACCGCTTATTGCTTTTCGCAATCTCGGCAGATGTCCTGCTTAATCCAGTATATTGTTTTCGAAATACTGCTTAATTAATCGTGGCGCTCATCCGTATTACTGTACATTTCACAGAATCTTGCGGCAAATGCCGGTGGTTCATCATGCACATATAAATGGGAAACATCACCAAATGCACTGATACGAAAACTTGCAATTCCTTCTCTTCGTTCTTCTGTATTGACAGTTGTCACTGAACTTGGAGCTGCGCAGAATCCATGCCACAGTACCATTGGAGAAGCACCAATCAGATGCGCAAGAAGCACACATTCCAGACCAAAATGGCAGAAGAATACCAGGGTATCTTCATTTGGTTTCTCCACTCTGTAATAATGTCCTTCACGTACATAACCATGTTCAGCAAGAAGCTTATCAAACTCTCCTGTTACATGATCATAATATCTCTTGACATCAGATTGCTGAAATCTCTCGTTTTCATACCAGTGATCATACTGGTAAAATCTCTCATCCTGTGTCCAGTCCTGTGGAAGCCAGTCCCATAATCTCTTCTGTCTGTCAGTAACATCCGGGCGATTGATCAAAACATCAAATTCCCGTAACCAGTCACACTCAACTGCTGTACGGTTCATTTTCTTCAATGTAAAAGAGGCAGTATCCTTTGCCCTTCCAAGAGGCGATACATAGAAATCCTTTACATCAAGTTTTGACAGCCTTTCTGACAGATATTCTGCTTCTTTCCAACCTTTTTCTGTAAGAGAATCAATGGAATAGTCCGGATCTCCATGTCGCACGATCAATAATCTCATTCGTATTGTTCCTTTCTTTTGTCTCAGTTCTTCTGTATCAGATCAGACCGTATCCAAATGGTCTGCCTGCTGTGACTGAGGGGATTATCTTCTCATAAATATTTCCTGATGTGAATAGGTAATGCATATCATATGATGTTTTTATTCTAACATCAGGTTTCTATTTCTGCATCAAATTTTTTTGATTTTAAATTTGTTATAAATTTTATTTATTGTTATATTATGAAATTTTTTTTCATTTTATAATGATTTTATATCCCATGTATGCTATACTGATTTTATCACAATCCTCTAAAACAATGCATCTTAATTCAGCCCATCAGAGTATGAAATCCTGCGTCAGGTGTCTTCGCTGTACGTCGGCATATCTTGCAGATATCTTCCCTGTCCTTCATAATCCGACAAGTTGTAATAATTGCATTATTTTATGGAATTCTATAAAAGAAAGGAGCCACTTATGAAAATTTTAGTCTTCGACATTGGCGGTACCGCGATCAAATACGGAATCTGCAAGAACGGACATCTCGAAGAAACCAAAGAATACCCAACCGAGGCCTTCAGGGGCGGTACTCACATTTTGAATACTATCTGCCGTCTTTCTGAACAGTATCTCCCTTTTGATGCCATCGGTATCAGTACTGCCGGACAGGTCAATCCTGATGAAGGTTCTATTATTTATGCCAACAGCAACATCCCTGATTACACAGGCACACAATTTAAAAAAATTCTCCAAAAACTCTTTCATGTTCCTGTTGCAGTAGAAAACGATGTTAACAGCGCAGCTCTCGGAGAAGCTGTTTTCGGTGCAGGAAAAGGAAAAAATTCTTTTCTCTGCCTTACGTACGGGACTGGTGTCGGTGGTGCCATTATTGAAAACAAACAGGTTTACCACGGTTCTTCTTTCTCAGCCGGAGAATTTGGTGCCATCATTACCCACGCAGAAGAAAAACTCTCCGGTACAGACCCGTTTGACGGATGCTACGAACGATATGCATCCGCTACCGCACTGGTAAAAATGGTTTCCACTGTAGATTCATCTCTCACTAATGGTCGACAGATTTTTGCAAGCCTGAACGCCCGGAAATTAACGAGGTTATTAATAAATGGATTGATGAAATCGTACTTGGTCTTGCCACTTTAATCCATATTTTCAATCCTTCATGCATTGTTCTGGGTGGAGGTATCATGGTTCAGCCTTACATTCTGGAACGAATCCACACTCGTATTCCACAAATGGTGATGTCCAGCTTTACACATGTACAGATTTCCAACGCAAAACTCGGAAACTCTGCCGGGCTTATGGGAGCCTATTACCTTGCTTCGCAGAAACTTTGATTTTCCGAACATGAAAAGAGCCTCCAAAGCAGAGATTTTATATTTATGGCAATCCTGTTTAATAATACATTTAAGACAGTCCAGCAGGGTGCAAAAGACCAGAAATGTCTGCCACAGTATTTCACCGCTCTGCCGAACTGTCCTGATTGTATTATTTTGTGGAATTGTTATAATCGCTCTACTTTGGAGGTTTCATATCATCATTATCTGACCATTTCCGGAACAGAAACCATTTTATAGTAATTTATGGAATTGCTATAAATAAAATATCCGGCAGAAAATCTGCCGGACTGCATACTGCTCTGTAACTTTATTATGTATTTACTGTAATTCTGAAATTGCATCACGTATCATTTTGGCTGCCTCTTCTACAATTGGTATATCTTCGGGAATTAAACCCGGAAGAGGTTTACGTACATTTCCAATATCTATGTTTTCATTGATTCGCAGAATTTCCTTCATTACTGCATAAAGATTACCGTGTGCTTCACACATTTTATAAATAATTGCGTCCGCTTTGTTCTGAATTTCCAGAGCTTCTTTCATTTTTCCTTCTTCTAAAAACTCATTCATCTTAAGAAACAATTCTGGCATGACAGCATAAGTTCCTCCGATTCCTCCATCAGCTCCTATTGCCCGTCCACTAATAAACTGTTCATCTGGTCCATTAAATACAATATGATCTTTTCCCGCTTCGGTTTTAAACATCTGAATGTCTTGAGTTGCCATTGAAGAGTTTTTTACCCCAAGAACATTTGGATTTTTTAACATATTTTTATATAATGACATAGTAAGTGTAGTACCAGATAACTGCGGAATATTGTAAATAATAAATGGTGTATTTGGTGCTACAGCTGAAATATCATTCCAATATTCTGCAATTGCATACTCCGGAAGATGAAAATAAATCGGTGGAATAGCCGCAATTGCATCAACTCCCTGGCTTTCCGCATGTGCTGCCAGTTCACAGCTGTCCTTCGTATTATTGCATGCAACATGCGCAATAATTGTTAGTTTTCCTTTTACTGCTTTCATTACATTTTCCAGAATTTTCTTACGGTCTTCTACACTCTGGTAAATACATTCTCCCGAAGATCCGCCCACGTACAGCCCTTTTACGCCCTTCTCCATCAAATGTTTTGCCAGAAGCTGTGTACGTTCTGCACTGATTTCTCCATTGTCATCATAGCATGCATAAAAAGCAGGAAATACTCCTTTAAATTTTTCTGTATTCATTTTGATTTCTCCTCTTTTTTATTTAAACCAGAAATTCTTTGTTTCTGACACTTTTGGGAAGCTTTCCTTCCAGAAATTCTTTTATATTATCCGCAATAATTACCTGAGACCTATATTCACTTCCAGCGAAGCTGCTCCCATATGAGATGTAATATACACATTATCCATATGCATTAATGGCTGATCTGCCTTAGGTGGCTCTTCTGTCAAAACATCAAGTCCCGCACCGGCCAGCTTTCCTGTTTTCAGTGCTTCGATCAAATCCGCCTCATCTATTACACCTCCTCTGCAGGTATTCACAAGATACGCATGCGGCTTCATACGCTCAAATAATGACTTATTGATTATTCTTGCAGTTGACGGCATAAACGGCATATGAAGACTCACTATATCACTCCGTTCAAAGAGTTCCTCAAGTGTATCAACAAATGTAATATTTTGACCTGGTACTGCTTCTTTTACAAATGGATCATACGCCAGAAGCTTAACTGAAAATCCAGATATCATACGGGCCAGATTCTTAGCAACCCTTCCATAACCTGCGAGTCCAACTATTTTTCCATCCAATTCATTTCCAGTAATAGTTGAGGGCCAAATTCCTTCTCTACATCCTTCAACGCAATTGGTAAAACGTCTTCCCAGATTCAAAATGTGCATCATAGCAACTTCTGCTACTGCCGGTGCATTAGCTCCCGGAATATTTGCCACAGGAATTCCGTTTTTTCCTGCCGCTTTCAAATCCACGGAATCTACTCCAGTACCATATTTCTGAATAAACTTTACTTTTCCTTTTACAGCACCAAGAGTAGTTTCATTCCATGGCTCCATAGTAGCAATTACAATATCAACATCTTTTACTTTTTTTATCAGCAATTCCGGGGTATTATCCGGAATTGCCTCTGCTTCAAAATCGCATCCAATTTCGTCGAATTTTTTATATAAATAGCTTACATCAACTTCTGTGGATCGAGATTCAACCAAACTTTTGTCTTCATATTATTCACCTACCTGATCCTGAAAATCTTCAATTGCTGAAGTCATACTCTTTAATGCTCCTGCTGAATCTGCAGTACCTGTTGCTACCTGATTAACAGCTTTCACAAATGGATATGTAAAATAATGTTTCGCTGCAACTGTACGTCCTTTCAATGTTTTTACCGGATATCCATAATAACCGGAAGCATTTTCTACATATTTTAAGGCCTGTGCATTTACTTCATTATCTTTCCAGGTTGTATTTTCCTTTGCATCCTCAAATACAGGTGCAAATACAGGCGCAATCTCCTCCATATAAGAATCGTACCAGTCTTTGTCAAGAAGGTAAGAAATCACATCAGAAGCCAAATCTGTATCTTTACAGGTATTCATGACTGCAAATCCACGGTTAAAATTCATATATACACTATTGTCGCTTCCTGCCGGAGGAGCAAGAACAACTGTATTATCCAGTAAATCTTTATATTGTTCATCAGATACCAGTGCATTGTATAATGTAGGCGCGTTAAAGCAAAATGCAGTGCGTCCTGCCAGATAAGATCCATTATTTCCACCTGCATCCCATGTCGTTGCATCCTGCGGAATTACTTTATCATCATAAAGTTCTGCATATTTATCAAACACAGCCGTTACTTTATCGTCTGCTGCTACATTTCCGTCTTCATCAAACAGATATCCTCCTTCATTCCACATATACTGTCTGATTGTGTTCTCATCGTCATCATCGTTTTCTCCGCATCCAATTGCAAGTCCATAAAAATCATTATCCGGATCACTGACCTTTTCCGCATCCTTAAATACCTCATCCAGGTCGTTGGCATTTCAGTAATTCCTGCTTCTTCCAGTTTATCCTTCTGACGAACATCAATGTGGAAGAGCTGTAAAATGGTACATAATAATATTTATCATCAATTTTTGTTCCTTCATAACTGGCTTGCAGATATGGACGTTCTTCATCAATCTGATCAACAAGATCTGTCACATCATTACATGGAATATTCGGATAATAATTCAGAACTTTTGTAGTATCTGCAGAAATAATATCCGGAACGCTCTGACCTGCTTCAATTGCAGCATTAAGTTTTGTTACAAAATCTGTTGCAGCCACCATCTCACAATTTACAGTTACATTTTTCTCTTTTTCGTATTCTTTCAGCCTTTCTTCCATTTTTGTATTTGCATCATCGCTGAAAATTTTCTCTACCCATACTGTAATAGTTTTTTTATTCCCGGAATCTGCTGAAGCAGCCTGTGTATCCCCAGATGAGGTTTCTTCTACTTTGGAAGTATCAGTGGATTTTTCTGTTTCTCCGGAACTGCTGCCTCCGCATGCTGTAAATGAAAGTGCCAATGTACCTGCCATTACCATTGATAATAATTTTTTTCTCATGTAGTAGTTCCTCCTTTTATTTATCTTTTTTCGTTTTTTATCAACCTTTTACACCACCGTCAGTCGCTCCGCCAACCAGACCGCTGGATGCCAGCATATATATTACAATAATCGGAATACCTGCAAGAACACCGCCTGCCATAAGCTGGTTCCATGGTGGCATATCACCATAAATTAAACCTGAAATAACCAGCGGGAATGTCTGTACCTGACTTGATGTCAGGTTTACCAGAGCATACATGTATTCTCCCCAACACATTGTAAAAGTAAAAATCGTAGTAGATATAATTCCCGGTAATGCCAATGGAAATACAATCTTATACATCGTTCCTATTCTGGAACAGCCATCTACCTTGGCCGCTTCTTCCAGTTCTTTTGGAACCGCTGCAATATGTGGAATCAGAATCCAGGCTACATAAGGTAAAGTAAACGTTGGATAAATTACAATTAATCCCCAGATTGTATTTGTAAGATGCATTTTCGATACCAGCATATATAACGGGATATATAAAACTGTAGTTGGCAGCAAATACATGAATAGCACGGACTTTGAAAAAATTCGTCTTCCCTTAAATTTCAACCTTGATAATGTATACGCAACAGGGTATGCTATTAAAATTGAAAATACAGAAACAGATACCGCAATAATCAAACTGTTTTTCATACTGGACAGAAAATTAGTATTATTTATTAAATAAGAATAGGCAGCCCCTGTAGGATGATGTGGTATAAGAGTCGGCACTTTTGCATAAATTTCAGAATCACTTTTAAAAGATGTATTGATCATCCAGTATATTGGAAACAGTGCTACAATCAGGCATATTATCAAATATACTCTTCCAAGTAATGCTGTTCTTTTTTTTGCTTTCATATAATTCTCCTTTCATTTTCCTGTACACATTCAGCTGCCTGATCATTCACCTTCCGGAAGCATACGACGTGTAAGGATACTAATAAGAATCATAAGAACAGGCATTGCCAGTACTGCAACCGCAATACCACGTCCAAGCATCATACTTCTCATGGCTGTCTTGTAACTGTATACGTTCATAACCTCTGTCGTTCCGTTTGGTCCACCTCCGGTCAGTAACCATACAGTTTCAAATTCATTAATCGTCCAGATTGTACTCATAAGCGCTGATAAGATCGTTACATCTTTTACTTCTAGCAATGTAATGTGCCTGAATTTCTGCCATAAACCTGCTCCGTCAATTTCAGCAGCTTCATAATAATCTTTGGGAATTGTCTGCAGCTTTGCCAGAATCGATACCCCAAAGAATGGTGTTCCCCGCCATACGTTAGCTACAATAATTGTAGTCATCGCTAATCCGGCAGATCCAAACCATATAATATCTGTATTTGTAATATGTAAAGATTTTAAAATATAATTGGCAATTCCACCTGTTGAATTAAATATCCATCGCCAGTTATATACGACAACAATATTGGGCAGTGTCCACGGAATCATCAGTAATGCTCTTGCTATATTCCTACCCTTAAATTTCTGATTTAATGATAATGCCATCAACATTCCCAATACTGTTTTTACCAGAATGGAAACAGCTGTAAAAAACACTGTATTTAAGATAGATCTTCTGTATTCGGCATCTCCTAAAAGTCTGATATAATTTTTAAATCCAACAAACGATGCCGGATTTCCAATGGTCTTATTTGTAAAACTCATATATAACCCCCAAACCATTGGGAACGCCAGAAAACATGCCAGATAAATAATCATAGGAGCATTTACAAGATAGCAAATCTGTTTTCACCATTTCTCTCGATTTTTATTCAAAATAGTATTCTTCCTTTCCTCAGTATTTTTTTATATGTAACATCTATTTTTTTCTTTTAATCTTCATTTTCTTCCTCCCTTTATTTCGCTAATATCTTGTTATTGTTTCTTATTTATTTCATTTATTATGTAAAATATAATATCATTAGATAAAATTATTTTCAATATTATTTATTAATGAAAATAATTTTATTTTAGTTAAATTTGCACAATATATTTAGTATTTTTATAAAGTAATTATGCTTTTTTATTTCAAATATGATAAAATTATTTTCATTTATACATGTTATGAAAATATCTTCTTGCACACAATTAAATCTTGTCTTATAATATTTTTCAATACAGGAATTGCCAGTTTCATCCATATTTACAAAACACCAGAGCAATTCATGACATTATTTTTACACTTTGATGGAGGTTTTAGCATGGCAGACAGTATTCTTGATTCCATTACCGAACAATATCATTCTCTTACCAAATCCGGAAAAAAAACTGGCAGATTATGTATTTTCTCATACCACAGAAACTCAATATCTTTCTATTACTTCCTTAGCAGAAAACTGCAAGGTATCCGAAGCTACCATAACCCGTTTTTGCCGCGGATTAGGCCTTTCCGGATATAATGCTTTTAAACTGGCTTTAGCCAGGCAGACCGTACCACCGATCTTGGTGATTCCAGTAATTCCGCTGAACCCGTATCTTCTGAAGATTCTATTTCTACTATATGTGCGAAAGTACACGCAGCCAATCTTCTTTCTTTAAATGAAAGTTATGCGCTTTATGATGAAGAAGAAATGTCTAAGGCAATATCAATCCTTTCGTCTTCTCGCCGTATATATTGTTTCGGTCAGGGAGGAAGTATGATCATGGCAATGGAAGCATGGGCTCGTTTTTCTACAGCTTCTCCTAATTTTGTACATATCTGTGATTCCCACATGCAGGCCAGTGCAATTGCAATGGCTGATTCAAAAGATGCCATCCTTTTCTTCTCTTTATTCAGGTTCTACCAGAGATATGTGTGATACCTTACAGATAGCTTCCAGTCGCCACGTTCCTGTCATTCTTATTACACATTTTCCAAAATCTGCCGGAGCTGAATTTGCTTCAGTAGTATTACAGTGCGGTTATAATGAAAGTCCTCTACAGTCCGGTTCAGTTGCAGCCAAAGTCGGGCAACTGTTTTTGATAGACTGCCTATTTTATGGATACTGCAGTCAAAAACCTGATACCTGTTCCGCAGCCCGTTCTGCAACAGCTCATGCAATTGCAAATAAATTGCTATAATGTGTTCGAAGAAATTTTATGTTATCAAAATGTTGCAGGTTAACTCTTTGTGACACGAAATAAGGGGATGTAACAGATAACTTTATAGTTTAACTGTTATATCCCCTTTGGAATTGCTATAGTATTAATTTTGATATACTTTTTATTTGCTGTTTTCAATTGCCTTCCGGAATCTCTGTGCGATCTCCAGCGGACGAGTAATCGCTCCGCCTACCACGATTGCCCATACACCTGTCTGTAATGCCTTTACGGCCTGATCCGGATAATGAATCTTGCCTTCTCCGATAACCGGAATATCTGTATCTTTTGCAAGTCTCTCCATCAGTCATAATCCGGTTCATCCTTTTTTGATGTATAATCAGTATAACCGCTCATGGTTGTTCCAACAATATCCACACCACATTTCCATGCATTGATACCTTCTTCATAATTGGAAATATCTGCCATCAGGATAATATCCGGGTATTTCTCTTTGATCTGTGCGATAAACTCATTGACAGTTAAGCCATCACCTCGTTTGCGGAGTGTACAGTCAAGAGCTACAACATCAGATCCTGCTGCTACCAGATCGTCTACTTCTTTCATGGTAGGTGTGATATATCCTTCATACCCTGGATACTGGATCTTCACCAGCCCGATCACCGGAAGACCTGTTTCTTCTTTGATTGCTATGACATCGCGGATACTGCTTGTACGGATTGCAGGTGTGCCTGCCTGTTTTGCAGCGCGTGCCATCAGATACATAATGGATTTCTCTTCTACATATAATGGTTCACCTTCTACCGCCTGACAGGAAATGATCATTTTTCCATGAATCGCATCTAAAATCTCTTTTTTAGTCATCATTTCTCTCCTTGATACAGAACTGCATTCCGGCAAAATGTCCATACTCTTATCTGTGCACATTCTGTCGAAAAGCTTTTCTTTTACACTACAGTACCTTAACAATATTCAACTCTTCGTCTGTCAACACAATATCTGCCGTTTTCCGGGAGTAAGGGAACCCACTTCATTATAAATCCCAATACTTCTCGCCGGATTTGCTGTTGCTGCCAGAATCGCTTCTCTTTCCGGTACACCCATGGAAATAACACACTTCATACAATCAAAAAGGCAGGTTGCAGAACCGGCGATCGTTCCGTCTGCCAGAGTTGCCTTTCTGTCTTTCATGGTCACTTCCTGTCCGCCCAGTTCATACAGTCCGTTCTCCATACCTGTTGCCATCATGGAGTCACTGATAAGGACGACTCTGCTGTCTCCAAATAAACGAAAGGTATTGCGTACAGTTACAGGATGGATGTGGATCCCATCACCGATCATCTCTACCATACAGTCCTGATTATCTGCTGCTGCACCGATCACACCGGGTTCTCTGTGTCCCATAGAGTTCATGGCATTATAAAGATGAGTTACATGAAGTGCTCCCTCTTTCATCGCTTCTGCTGCGCAGCCATAATCTGCTGCTGTATGTCCGATAGAAATAACCACTTCATTATGTAATTCTCTGATAAATTCCTCAGAGCCTTCCATATTCGGTGCAAGAGTTACCAGTTTGATCATTCCGCCCGCAGCTTCGTTACATGCTCTGAAAAATTCAATATCCGGTTTACGGATATAGCCTTCTACATGTGCTCCCTTTTTCACAGGATCAAGGAAAGGCCCTTCCATATTGATACCCACAATACGGGCACAGGTTTCATCCTGTTCTACATCTTTTGCAGTCTGGAAAATCTTAAGCAGCTCCTCTTTCGGAAGTGTCATGGATGTCGGGCAATAGGATGTGATTCCCTGAGATTTTTCATACTGAAGGATTGTTCTTAACCCATCAACATCTGCGTCTGAGAAATCATGTCTGACTGCACCATGGCTGTGGATATCTACCAGTCCGGCAGAATCTTCAGTCCTGATGCATCCAGTTGTGTTTTGTCGGTTACTTCATCTGCTGAAGCCACAATTCTGCCGTTCTCTACATACAGATCTGTGACTTTATAACTGCCATCTTCCTGAAAAACTTTTCCATTCTTTATAATCATCTGATTTTTGCCTCTTTTCTCGCCGAAGTGAATTATTAAGTATTTCCCTGACTTTATCTCTGTCAGGCAATTCTTTCCACTGATACTGTTATTATCACACAAGAGCCGGTATTATAAAAGTCCTTTTTCTTTAATAAGACTTAAAGCATCTTCATCTGCCACTACAGTTACATCCTGATGAAGCTGAAGGATAGATGCAGGTACATTCGGTGTGATCGGTCCGTACAGAGATTTGTACAAAGCATCTGCCTTGGCACTTCCTGTTGCTACAAGAAGAATTTTCTTTGCTGCCATAATATTCTTGATTCCCATGGTGTATGCCTGTTTCGGAACTTCATCCATACTTTCAAAAAATCTTGCATTTGCCTTGATAGTGCTTTCTGTAAGGTCTACACAATGAGTTTCCTTCTCAAAAGCTTCTCCGGGTTCATTGAAACCAATATGTCCGTTTCCGCCGATTCCCAGAAGCTGGATATCAATTCCGCCTACACTGCGGATGATCTCATTATAATCTGCACATGCTTTGTCGCTGTCTTCTTCCAGTCCGTTTGGTACATAGGTTTTGTTTTTGTCAATGTTTACATGATCGAACAGGTTTGTGTTCATGAAATAACGATAGCTCTGGTCGTTGTCACCGGAAAGTCCTTTATACTCATCCAGGTTTACAGATGTGATCTGTGAGAAATCAAGGTCACCTTTGTTGTACCACTCGATAAGCTGTTTATATAATCCGACCGGTGTAGAGCCTGTTGCCAGTCCAAGAACTGCGTTTGGTTTCATAATAATCTGGGCAGACATGATATTAGCTGCTTTTCTGCTTACGTCCTGATAATCTTTACCTACATAAATAATCATAGTTTTCTCCTTTTTTTGCGTGTCATCTGACACTTCCGATTTGTTATAAACTCATTATAATTCCCGTTGGTTCTATTTTCAATGAATGTATTGTTTTTAGAATCTTCTTTCATTTTTTATTATTTTGAGCCATTTTGCAGTTCGGTTTTTAAAGCTTGCCGAAATTACTTTCCTTGTTTATATTTTTTATGAAAATATTTACATTCTCCTTGTGAAACAAATTCTACAATGTTATAGTAATCTATAGCAATTCCACCATACAGAAAGGATTCCATATGTCATTAAACAAACATAAAATTATTCCTTTAATTGAATCTTATTACCATACATTCACTCCGCTGGAAAGAACAATCGCCGATTTCTTTATTCATAATACTGAAGAGCAGGATTTTTCTTCCAGAAATATTTCCGGGCTTCTTTATGTATCTGAAGCTTCACTTTCACGTTTCGCCCAGAAATGTGGATTTCACGGATACAGAGAATTTATTTATGAGTATAAGCAGAGCCTGGCACCAGGTCCCGAAGAAAATATTCCGAATTTTGAAGTATCGGAATTTAATACTTATCAGGAACTTCTGAATAAATCTAACGCTCTGCTGGACAAAGCGCAGATCACACGGATCACAAATCTGCTGGTTTCCAAACCTCGTGTTTATGTTTACGGAAGAGGCAGTTCCGGTCTCGTAGCTCAGGAGATGAAGCTTCGTTTCATGCGTATCGGACTGAATATCGAAGCAGTTACAGACAGTCATATTATGAAGGTGAATTCTGTTATTCTGGATGAGAACTGTCTGGTCATCGGTATCAGTGTCAGCGGACAGACGGATGATATTATCTCTTCTCTGAAGGCTGCACATCAGCACGGAGCTTATACACTTCTTATGACCGCAAGACAGGACAAATCCTATCAGGACTTCTGCGATGAGACGCTCATCTTCGCAAGCATGGAACATCTGGAATATGGAAATATCATTTCCCCACAGTTTCCTATTCTGCTGGTTCTGGATGTACTTTATGCTCACTATCTGCAGATTGACAGGAGCAAAAAAGAAGCTCTGCATGAATATACGATACAGACACTTCAGCCATTTCTGATTAAATAATTCTGATATGCAGGAAACATTCCCGACACTATCCACTGCCAAAATAGCCATAGAAAATCCCTCTTAAGAAGATTTTGGTTATTTACCTTGTCTACTTAAGAGGGATTATTTTTATTTACTGTCTTTTACAAGACGGATCACATTCCATGATGCTTTATGCAGCATACTTGTCAATTCCCCATTGTCCATTGTTGTCTGCTGTGTTGTCTTTGGTTTTACATTTTCCTGTCCGAAAGCATTGACTACCTTCAGGTCATCGCTTTCAAGTACGATATGCTCAGCAACTCTGTAGCCTTCGAAGCTTCTTACATCTGTATTAAGAACAACATCCTCTTTCAGATTTCTGTTTACTGCAAAGACAGTAACTTCTTCTTTCTCTTCATTGTAAACAGCAACTGCTTCAATATCTGTGATGCTTCCGTGTCCGCTTGTCTCATGCTCTGTGGAAGAGATCACCGGCTGGAGTGCAACACCGCGGCCATATTTGGAGGCATGCATAAACGGATAGAAAATTGTCTGTTTCCAGGAGCCGCCTCCGTTGGGGTCAGTCATAATCGGAGCGATAACATTAATAAGCTGTGCAAGGCATGCTACTTTTACTCTGTCAGAATGACGGATCAGAACAATCAGCATCAGCCCTACCAGCAGGGCATCCTCGAAGTTATAAATATCCTCAAGAAGCGGCGGCGCTATCTGCCACGATGATTCTCTGTGATATCATTGTCAGCAGCATTTGAATGATACCATACATTCCACTCATCAAAGCTGAGGTACATATTCTTTTTGCTGCGTTTTTTTGCTTTTACATAATCGCAGGTTGCAATAATTGTACGGATAAATTCGTCCATGTCATCCGATTTTGCAAGGAAGTCATTGCTGTCATCAGAACGGTTTCCATAATATGTATGAAGGGATAAGTAATCTACATAATCATAAGTATGGCTCAGTACATGATCTTCCCAGAGTGCAAATGTAGGCATCTCCTGGTTAGAGCTTCCACATACAACAAACTCAATAGACGGATCAATAAGCTTCATTGCTTTGGCTGTCTCTTCTGCCAGTCTTCCATACTCATCCATAGTCTTGTGACCAATCTGCCATGGACCGTCCATTTCATTTCCAAGGCACCAGGTTTTGAATCCATATGGATCCTTCTGTCCGTGTTTAATACGAAGATCACTGTATTTGGTTCCACCAGGATGGTTACAGTATTCCAGAAGATTGCATGCATCTGTGATTCCTCTTGTTCCCAGATTGACTGCCATCATAACCTCTGAGTTGGCTGCATCTGCCCATTTCTTAAATTCATGGAGTCCTACCTCATTTTTTTCCAGGCTTCTCCATGCAAGCTCCAGTCTGTGAGGTCTTTCCTCAACAGGTCCCACACTGTCTTCCCAGTAAAAGTTGGATACAAAGTTTCCGCCCGGATAACGTACGATCGGTACATCCAGTTCTTTCACCAGATCAATAACATCCTTACGGAATCCATCAGCATTGGAAAGCGGATGTCCCGGCTGATAAATTCCGTCGTATACAGCTCTTCCCAGATGTTCAATAAAGGAACCGTAAATTCTTTTGTCGATTTTGGAAATGGAAAATGCTTTGTCCACTACCATTTTTGCCTGTTTCGCCATAATGTTTTGAACCTCCGTTCTTATAAATTATCAACCTTTGACAGCACCGGATGTCATACCATCGATCAGATATCTCTGGAAGATCAGATAGATGATCAGAATCGGAAGAATACCAAACATGGAACCTGCGATCAGAAGGTTGTAGTTATTTCCATAAGGTGTCAGCAGTGTATTCAGACCGATCTGCAGTGTAAATTTACTTGTATCACGGAATACCAACATCGGCCATAACATGTTGTTCCAGGATCCCATTGCACAAAGGATTGCCATGGATGCAAATGCCGGTTTGGTGATCGGCATCATAATCTTAACACTGATACCATACTCTGTGCATCCGTCGATTCTTCCTGCATCCAGAAGCTCTTTCGGAAGACTCTGCATGTACTGTTTAAAGAAGAAAATCGTCGACGCACCACATAGTCCGGGGAGAATAACACCGGCTCTTGTATTGATGATTCCAAGAGATGTAACTTCGTTATACAGAGGGAGCATCAGGATTTCAAAAGGTACACACATAGTTGCGATTACCAGGAAGAATAAAAATCCCTGAAGTTTGAATTTATACATAGTCAGACCATATGCGATAAAATAGCATACCAGTAATGTCAGAACTACTGTAATCAATGTCAGGATCAGACTGTTTTTATACCACATGAAATATTTACGGGAATCTTCATTTCCGGAAAACAGGTATTTATAGTTGTCCAGATGCATCTTAGAGAAATCAAGATTCAGGGACATACCCTTCATAACTACTTCACGGCCTTCCTGGAAGGAAGCAAAGAATCCCGCAAGAAGCGGAAATGCGATCAGTACACCCAAAATAGCGAAAAGTCCTGTGGATAACACAGTCGCAATTTTATGATTAGATTCCATCGTCTTTGGCGCAGCTGTTTTTGCCATATCACTTTTCCTCCTTTTTGAATGTTCCTGTTGCCACAAGCTGGACAATATTGATCGCCAGAGCAATTACCAGAAGTACCATACCTACAGCACACGCATAACCCATATCATTTTTCTCAATACCACGTTTGTACAGATATCCTACGATTGTAAGACCGATATTCTTTGGTGAGGAGTTACCATTCCAGAGCATAAAGCTCTCAAGGAACATGGAAAGACCTGCATATACAGAAATTGTAACAACATAGATAGTAGTCGGTTTCAGGAGCGGCAGTGTGAGATACCAGAATTTCTGTTTTGCGTTGGCACCGTCGATGTCTGCTGATTCATAAAGGGAAGTATCAATACTTTTTAATCCTGAAATAAAATACAGCATGTTGACACCTGTCCATCTCCACATACAAAGCAGCAGCAGAGCTACCCATCCTGTAGTCTTTTCCTTCAGCCACGGAATGCTGGCATTTCCAAGTAAGTGCATTAACTGGTTCATCTGTCCGTTGTCACCTTCTGAGAACATCAGTCGGAATAACATACCGGAAATAACTACAGATGTCAGTGCCGGAATATACATGATCACTTTCCATACGCCTTTTGCCTTAGTAAGACGGCTTTCCATCAGTACTGCAAGCAACATTGGGATAGGTATCAGCAGAAGCAGTGTCAGAAGCATATATTCCACACTGTTAAATACAGCTGTCTTGAAGAACTTATCGGAAGCCAGTTTCTGATAATGCTTCAGACCAACCCACTGAGAACCGCCAAAGGAAATATCCTGAAAACTCATTACAATACCACTGATGAGCGGGTATAACCAGAATACCAGAAGGCTGATAACAAACGGAAGTACGAATACATAAGGTGCAACCTTCTGAGAATAGAGCATCTTTTTCACTTTATTCACAATGAATTCCTCCTCTTCTAAAAATAGCAGTAACTTTTCAGCATCTCATGGAATCATGGTTTACTGAACAGTTACAGATAATTTCTTTTTTTCTTATTACCATTATCCTGAAAAGAAATCAGACTACACATCCCGTGAAAATCTCATTCCTCACCAGGATAACAGTAAAGGAGGTCAGGGAATGCGTTTCCCTGGCCTCCCATATCATTTCGGTCACTGCAGTAACCGCACATTATTCACTTGATCAGTGAACTATTATCATTTTATTATTCACACTCGAAATCAAGATAATCCTGTGCATCCTGAAGCGCTTCTTCTACATCCATGCCATCCTCTAATACATTGTTCAGAGTTGTTGTACACATGTAATCATTCAGTGTCGGTGAGTTCTTTGTTGTATAAACAGTTCCGATCGCATCGTTTTCAGCAAGTTCGTTCAGAACTTCGTATGGTTTTACACGGAAGAATGTATTATATGTATTGGACTCATCATAAGCAAACGCTTCGTCAGACCATAATGCTGTGTTGCAGACATCAAATCCAAGTTCGTTCCAGATCAGGTTTTCACCTTCTTCAGAGCATTTAGCCCATGCAAGCCATTCAGCTGCAAGTTCAGGATTCTCACACTGATTTGTTACAACAGTACCTGTACCACCGATACCAACGGAGCATTTCTGTCCTTCTTCAAATACAGGGCATGTTGTGATGTCATATTTACCTTCCATCTCAGGCATGTAATCTTTGAAACGGCTCATGTACCACATAGCTTTCGGGAAGGAAGCGATCTTGCCATCCATGATGTTGGAGAAACCAGCTTCAAGGTCAACATGTCCGTCTGTGGATACCATTGCGATTCCATCATTTAACCAGTTCTGCTGCATTGTGAGCATTTCTTTTACAGAATCAAGCTGTACGTTTACAGTTCCGTCCGGACCGCCTGTCCAGTCTTCACCGTTCTCAGCCATTGCAAGCCACATCCAGTCAACACCGCCTGTATCAACAGAAGTTAAGTACACTTCACCATTGGAAGCTTCTTTTAACTCTTCACCAAGTTTGGTATAATCATCCCATGTCTTTACAGATTTGTAATCTAATCCGTAAGATTCAAGAAGATCTGCGTTCCAGTACATAACAGTTGCACCTACATGGAAAGGAACACCAAGTCTTGTTCCGTCAGCTTTGGAATAAACATCAAGTCTGGACTGTACCATTGTGTCTTCGTATGGAGCAAGTGCATCATTCATGGAATACAGAGGACTGTCATCACCGGAATAATTCGGGAACTGTCCGATTTCGATGTCGCAGAGATCAGGAGCACCGGATCCAGCCTGTAAGGACATCATTAATTTATTATGCATATCAGCGTATGGATATGTACTGAATGTAATCTGGATCTGTTTGTCCGGATTCTCTTCATTCCATTTCTCTACCATTTTTCCGTAAAATTCGTTATGCAGGTCTACAAATGACCACATCTCATACTTTGTTCCATCATCAGGACCTACGGTTGTTACTGCTGTAGGCTCTCCCTCAGCCGGCTCTTCGCTCTCAGCAGTTTCCTCTGTTGTGTCTTCTTCTGCAAAGACATTCACTGCCATGCCCATGCTGGACACCGCCATAGCCGCAGTCATAAGTAATGCGAACAATTTTCTTCTCTTCATAAAAAGATCCTCCTTTTTTTGCATTTTTTTGCGCTCTTCCGGTTTCAATGATGCTATTGTACAAGCCCCATAATTATTTCGTATTTTTTAAAATATATATCCCGCCTTTTGTTATGGTCATTTTGCACAACTTTTTTATTTTCAGCTCCGGTTTATGTTGATATTATAT
>ENA-OQCN01000581-OQCN01000581.1-human-gut-metagenome-genome-assembly--contig:-NODE-581-length-19588-cov-3.673295_pt1 | contig 19588 bp, 25 predicted proteins | sample MGYA00242497_ERZ504576 | MGnify/ENA primary metagenome ERZ504576 (study PRJEB26092, sample SAMD00036296) | human gut metagenome | host: Homo sapiens | study: EMG produced TPA metagenomics assembly of... | reverse complement strand
CATCTGCGGACGGAAAAACCCGCAGGGAGCGGCAGAAAAGCCGGAGAATCGGAATTGTTCTGGACACAGGGGGGGAGAATTGAGTATAATACAATGGATATTATGGCGGAACAGGCGCATGGGGCTTTGGACCCTGTGGCCGGCAACGCCGGGAAAACGGGTGCGGACAGATCCCCGCCCCCGATGCAAAAGAGGATATGCTGTGAAGGAAAAGAAAACAAATATGCTGCAGGTACTGGCCCGCCGGGCTCTGCTGGTGGTGCTGGACGGAGCCATCGTAGCCTTCAGCTTTTATTTCGCCCTGCTGCTGCGTGCAGACGGTGCTGTCGAGGCCTCCTGGTGGCCCCACAACCGCGCCCTGCTCTACGCGAATCTGCCTGGATCGTGGCAGTCTACCTGTCAGCTTTCTGGCCGGGCGGCTCTACACCATCCTTTGGAAGTACGCCGGGGAGCGTGACCTCATCCGTCTGGCCGGGATGATCGCCGTCCCGACGGGCATCGTCTATCTGGTCAACCGCTGCTTCATCCACGGCGTGCTTTTCAACTCAGCCAACGCCATGGCGGCGGTGCTCATTTTCCTGTTCATCGGCGGGAGCGTCTGGCCTGGCGGCTCTTCCTGAACCACCCGCTGGGCGAGCGTCTGCGCGGCAACACCAGCAAGGACCCCAACCGCCCCGTCATGATCGTGGGTGCGGGCGAGCTGGTGCGTGGGCCATCAATGTCTGCAAGACCAACACCAGCTACGGCCATGTCATCGTGGCCGTGGATGATGACCCCAATAAGCTGGGCCAGACCATCCACGGTGTCCCGGTGCGCGGCACACTGGAAGAAATTCCTGACCTGTGTACCCGCTACAACATCCACACCATCATCGTGGCGATCCCGACCCTGAAGGGAAACCGCCTGAACCACGTCATCGACCTCTGCGTCTCCACCCACTGCGCCGTGCAGATGCTCAGCGACCCCCAGCTGGTGGGTGCAGGCACACCTCAGCAGGGTGCGTTCCGTGAGCTGAACACCGCCGATTTCCTCTCCCGTGAGGAAGTCACACTGGACACGGAGAAAATTTCCGGCTACCTCACCGGCAAGACCGTTCTGGTGACGGGCGGCGGCGGCAGCATCGGCAGTGAGCTCTGCCGTCAGGTCATGCGCTTCAAACCTGCAAAACTGCTTATCTTCGATATTTATGAGAACTGCGCCTATGAACTGCTGATGGAACTGCAGCAGAAATATGGCCGTGATGTGCCGGTCACGGTGCTGGTCGGCTCCATCCGGGACAAGGCCCGTCTGGACGAGGTATTTGAGACGTACCACCCGACGGTGGTGTTCCATGCTGCCGCCCACAAGCATGTCCCGCTGATGGAGATCAGCCCCGCCGAGGCCGTCAAGAACAATGTCTTTGGCACCAAGAACCTTCTCACCAGTGCCAGCGAACACGGCGTGGAGCGGCTGGTGCAGCTCTCCACCGATAAGGCCGTCAACCCCACCAGCGTCATGGGCTGCACCAAGCGCTGTGTGAGATGCTCATCCAGACCTTCGCGGGCAACACCGACATGAAGTGCGTCGCCGTCCGCTTCGGGAATGTGCTGGGCAGCCACGGCAGCGTCATCCCGCTGTTTGAGGCGCAGATCAAAAAGGGCGGCCCCGTCACCCTCACCGATGCAACATTGAGCGCTACTTTATGACCATCCCGGAGGCGGCACAGCTGGTGCTGCAGGCCGGTGCGCTGGCCGAGAGCGGCAGCATCTATGTGCTGGACATGGGCGAGCCGGTCAAGATCATGGACCTTGCAAAACAGCTCATCCGCTTCTACGGCTATGAGCCGGGCGTGAACATGGATATTAAGATCGTGGGTCTGCGCCCCGGCGAAAAACTCTACGAAGAGCTGATGATGGACGAGGAGCAGGACAAGATGCGCCGCACCGTCCACAATAAGATCTTCGTGCTCCGCCCCGGAACATCGACCTGGGCGAGTTCTACCAGCAGCTCCAGGAGCTGGCCGTCGCCGCCGAACATAACGACGACAGCGTGGTGGAGCAGTTGGCCCAAATGGTGCCTACCTTTACCCCCACCCGTGAGAACCTCAAACTGTAAAACCGCTGGCTGCACGGCACCTTTGCTGTGTAAAAATATATGAGAGGGATGTACAATCATGGAAAAGAAACCGTTTTTGACTGAGTCGATGGCTCAGGACATCATTCAGGACGTACCCACCCCCTTCCACGTCTATGACGAGAAGGGCATCCGCGAGAACGCCCGCCGCATCAACAAGGCATTCAGCTGGAACAAGGGCTTCCGCGAGTATTTTGCGGTCAAGGCTCTGCCGAACCCCGTCATCCTCCAGATCCTGAAGGAAGAGGCTGCGGCGTGGACTGCTCCTCTCTGACCGAGCTGATGCTCAGCGAAGTGTGCGGCTTCAGCGGCAGCGACATCATGTTCTCCTCCAACCAGACCCCTGTGGAGGACATGAAGAAGGCTTACGAGCTGGGCGCTTATATCAACCTCGATGACGCCACGATGGTGGACTTCCTCGACCGCGTGGCCGGTGTGCCGGAGAATATCTTCTGCCGTTACAATCCGGGCGGCACCTTCCAGCTGGGCGAGAGCAAAGAGGGCTTCCAGGTCATGGACAAGCCCGGCGACGCCAAGTACGGCATGACCGAGGAGCAGATGATCGACAGCTACAAAAAGCTGGCTGCAAAGGGTGCCAAAAACTTTGGCATCCACGCCTTCCTCGCCTCCAACACCATCTCTGACGCCTATTATCCTGAGCTGGCAGGCATCCTCTTCCAGCTGGCTGTCCGCGTCCAGAAGGCCACCGGCGTGCATATCGCCTACATCAACCTGTCCGGCGGCGTCGGCATCCCGTACCGCCCCGAGCAGACTGAAAACGACATCATGGCCATCGGCGAGGGCGTTCGCAAGAAGTTTGAAGAAATTCTGGTCCCCGCCGGCATGGGCGATGTCTCCATCTTCACCGAGATGGGCCGCTTCACCACCGGCCCCTATGGCGCTCTGGTGGCTACTGCCATCCACGAGAAGCACATCTATAAGGAATACATCGGTCTGGATGCCTGCGCGGCCAACCTGATGCGCCCCGCCATGTACGGTGCTTACCACCACATCACCGTGCTGGGCAAGGAAGACGCACCCCACGACCACAAGTACGACGTGGTCGGCGGTCTGTGCGAGAACAACGACAAGTTTGCCATCGACCGTATGCTGCCCAAAATCGACATCGGCGACATCGTGTATATCCACGACACCGGTGCGCACGGCTCTGCCATGGGCTACAACTACAACGGCAAGCTGCGCAGCGCCGAGGTCCTGCTCTGCGAGGACGGCTCTCACCGCCTCATCCGCCGTGCTGAGACTCCCCGTGACTACTTTGCAACGCTGGACTTCCTGCCCTTCATGAAGCCGCTGCTGGGCGAGTACAACGACGACTGAGCACGCTTCTGACTCTATCAAACCAGAATAAAGCGAGGAACGACGCAGATGTTTTTTGGATTCCAACTCACCTGTGGCCTGATGCTGGTCTTTTACGGCTATTCGGTCATGAAAAATCCACGGGTCTGGGGCGACCAGGGCCGTCAGGCCGTCAAGGCCGAAAATTTCCCCGAGTACTGCCGCCAGAACGGCCTGTTTTTCCTGAAAGCTGGCTTCATCATGGCGCTCATTGGTGCGCTGGACGCGTTGGTAACGCTTTCGGGTCTGCTGTACGTCCTGCTGTACCTGTTCGGGCTGGCGTTTGCGTTCTACCCGCTGACCCGCTGGTGCAAGGAGAACGAGGGCTTCTCGTGGCCCTGGCCCCGCGTCGAGAGCGAGAAAAAGCGCATCAAGAAACTGCGCCGGCAGCAGGAGGCCGAAAAGGCGGAACGAGAAGAAAAGTAAATAGCAAAATAAGAGGTCGCTGTAAAAGCAACCTCTCAGTCTCACTTCGTTCGACAGCTCCCCCTACCGAGGGGAGCCTCTGGCGAAGAGATTGGGCTTTCTGCCATGCCAAAGCCTCCCTCGATAGGGGAGGTGGCACGGCGAAGCCGTGACGGAGAGGTTGAACACAGCGGCCTCTTTTTGTTTTCTTAAATCAAACCATTTTCTTTGCAGTAGTGGTAAATACCATCCTCAGCACAGGGACGACAGACCTCGCTGGCGATGGCTTTCAAATCGGCAGAAGCGTTGCCCATGGCAACGCTGTGACCGACAGCCTGAAACATTTCTATATCGTTGTTGCCGTCGCCGAAAGCCATTGCATCCTCGGGCGTCAGGCCGTAATAGGCCAGAACTTTCTGGATACCGGCTCCTTTTCCGCCGGAGATGGGGATGATGTCCACCGCCCTGTCCCACCAGGCAGCGATTTTTGCACCGCTCGTGCCTTTGAGAATGGCGGGCCAGTCGCTTTCGCGGCAGCCATCAGCAACTGGAAAACTTCACCTCGGGAGACTTCATCAAACTTATCGGAAATGACCGGCGCTCGTCCGCCGATGGCGTAATATGCCGTCAAATCGTCATCCGTCCCGTTGGAGAGCAGCTGCGTCCGTCCTGCAACCGACACCGGACGGCCAAGCGCTGCGGCGTTTTGAATCAGCGTCTGCACATCCTGCGGCGGGATGGGGCTGACAAAAATATCTCCGCGACGGTCGTAGCAGTAGGAGCCGTTGTAGGTGAGAAAGACATCGAACTCCACGCCGTCGAATTTCGGCACAATGAGCGGAGAACGCCCGGTGGCGATGGCCAGCAGGATGCCGTTTTGCTGTAAGCGGCGCAGAGCGTCCAGTGTCCGCTCAGTAATACGCTTTTTCTCCATGTCGATGAGGGTGCCGTCGATGTCGAAAAAGATGATGCGGGGCTTGTGCATGGTGCTGTACCTCCAATGCAAAAAGAGGGGAGAGACTTACCTGCGGGTCTTGCGGTCAGGATACATCAGAATGCCTCCTTATAGTGCGTCGATGTCGGCCTGTAGTTTCTCGTAGAATTTCCCCAGATGGAGACCGTCGATGAAGCGGTGATTGACCTCCACCGACATCCCCAATTTCTTGCGGCCATTTTCCTCGCCATATCTGCCCCATGTGATGCGGGGGATGTTGTCGTCCCGGTCAAAATCCCGCTCGTTGGTGCAGCCGGTCAAATCAAACCACGGTGTGCAGGAGATATAGATGAGGTTGTCGTTCTCTTCGTCCTGGTCAAGAAGGGTCTTCTGGGCAGCGCTTCTCGTCTGTGCGGAGGCACAGAACTCCGCAATGCCACCGACTTTTGGCAGGGTGACGATGTGAAACTGCTCACTGCCGGGTTTCAGGTCGGTCAGACTGGGAATGCGCTCATCCAGCAGCCACACCCCGCCGTCCCGGATGGCGTAGCGGAAATTCTTCACGCTGTTCACAGCGTCCGTCACGAGATACCCCATCGCGTAATAAAACGACAAATGCCGCTCCTTGACATAGCGGTAAAGGTTTGTTACATCCACCCGGAAGGTGACGCTGTAAAAAGGGTGGGAAACAGCGGAGAAAAACTCGAACAATTCAGCCCGCTCCCAGTGGTCCTATCGACTTTTTCCATCTTACTTCTCCTCGGCGGGGGCCTGCTTGTTCTTGTCCAGCCCATCGAACTGCTTTACGATCTGCGGGTCTTTCAGCTTGATGACCTTGCCGGAGAGGTAGTGGAGGGTATTTTCCTCGGGAATGTCGAGGAAGCTGATGCGGACGGCGCAGAGGGCTTGCGTCCGGGTGCCGGTGCGCTCATTCATCTTGCGGTTGCCGTACTTGATGTCGCCCAGCACCGGCTTGCCCAGATAGGCCAGATGGGCGCGTATCTGGTGAGTGCGGCCGGTGATGAGCCGATGCGGCAGAGGGCGAAGGGGCCAGCTGTCCGCAGTACGTCCACATCGGTGATGATCTGCTTGCGGCGCTCGTCCTGGGACTGGTGGGCGTGGATGCTCACCTTATTGTTCTTCTCGTCGTGCTCCCACCATGCAGTGAAGCGCCCGCTCTGGGGGATGCCCACCGTGATGGTGTAGTATTCCTTCTTGAGCAGGTCGGTGCGGATGATCTCGTTCATGTCCCGGAGGGCGGCGTAGCTCTTGGCCGCGATGACGAGGCCCTCAGTGCCGCGGTCGAGGCGGTTGCAGATGCCGGGCTTGAAGCGGTTCTCGCCCTGGGAGTCGTACTCGCCCTTCTGGGCCAGATACTGGGTGAAGGCGTCCACAAGGTTTGCGTCGCCGGTGCGGTCGCTGTGGCAGAGCAGGTGGGTGGGCTTGTAGAGGACGGCAATGTTCTCATCCTCGTAGATGACCGTCACCTTGGGCTGGTTCTGCTGCTTTTTGGGGGCGGGCTTGCGGGTTGGCTTTGCGCCTCGGGCGGGAAGAATTCGTCGTTGATGTAGAGCTCGATGAGGTCGCCGGCCTTGATGCGGTCTTCGGGTACACCCTTTTTGCCGTTGACTTTGATGCGCTTGTTGCGGAAGCTCTTGTATAAAAGGCTGGTAGGGAAGTCACGGGTCACGCTCTGGACAAAGCGGGAGAGGCGGACACCCTCGTCGTTGGCGGTGGCAGTGTATTGTTTCATGTTCGTTTTCCTTATATAAAAAGTATCTGATACACCTATAATAATCTACTCTCCCCATGAAGTCAACGCAGAATATTTTCTGTCGGCTCTTGTCTTTTGCCGAAAATGGGGTACTATAAAAGAAACGACTACAAACAAAGGAGCGCAGCTATGGCAGGACAGAACATAAGCCACGAGGGCCATCGGCAGCGGATGCGCGCCCGTGTGGAGCAGTACGGGCTGGAAAGCCTCGCACCCCACGAGGCACTGGAATATCTGCTCTACATCACCAACGCCCGCCGGGATACCAACGGCATCGCCCACGCGCTGCTGGAGCGGTTCGGCAGCTTTGCCGGTGTGCTGGAAGCCAGTGAAGAAGAACTCTGCCGTGTGCCGGGCGTCGGCCCGGCCAGCGCCCGGATGCTGCATCTCCTGCCCGAGGTGAGCCGGTACTACGAGCACAGCCGCACCAGCACCGAAGGTGCATTGACGACTACTGAGCGGCTGGCAGCTTACCTGAAACCCCGCTTCGCCGGGGCAAAACAGGAGAAAGCCCTGCTCCTTTCGCTGGACAGCCGCAGCCGGGTAAAGAGCGTGTACTGGCTCAAAGAGGGGAACAGCCGGATGGTGAGTCTCGAGGTGAAGGATGTCGTCTCGGCGGCGCTCCGGGGCGGGACAGAAAGCGTCGTGCTCTGCCACAACCACCCCAACGGTGTGCCGCTGCCCTCCCGCGAAGACCTCGCCGCCACCGAGAACATCGTCCGTGCGCTGGGGCTGGTCAAGATACGCCTGCGGGACCACATCATCCTCGCCGAAAACGACTACTTCTCCATGCGGGAATCCAACCGCCTGCCTTTCTACGACTTCGAGACCGGCGCAATGTTACGCCATATGGAAGAGAATGATTTACATTATAAAATAATTGTGGTATAATGGCTGCAAGAGATACAACTAATCGTAGTTTTAAAAAGGAGGGCTTTTTGTGGCAGAGGAAAAATTCCATCTGGTGTCGTCCTACGCCCCCACGGGTGACCAGCCGCAGGCCATCGCACAGCTGGTAGAGGGGGTAGAGCGGGGCGACCGCTGCCAGACCCTGTTGGGCGTCACCGGCAGCGGCAAGACCTTCACGATGGCGAACGTCATCGCCCAGTGCAACCGCCCGACGCTGGTGCTGGCCCACAACAAGACGCTGGCCGCCCAGCTCTGCACCGAGTTCCGCTCGTTTTTCCCGGACAACGCCGTGGAATATTTCGTCTCCTACTACGACTACTACCAGCCGGAGGCTATATCCCCAGCACCGATACCTATATCGAAAAGGACAGCGCTATCAACGACGAGATAGACCGCCTGCGCCACTCGGCCACGGCGGCGCTCTCGGAGCGGCGGGACGTCATCATCGTCGCGTCGGTGTCCTGCATCTACTCGCTGGGCGACCCATCGACTATCGCAGCATGGTCATCAGCCTGCGGCCCGGGATGCAGATGGAGCGGGACGAGTTGTGTGAAAAGCTGGTGACGCTGCAATATGAGCGCAACGATGTCAATTTCATCCGCAATAAGTTCCGCGTCCACGGCGACATCGTGGACATCTATCTGGCTTATATGAGCGAGCTGGCCATCCGGGTGGAGTTCTTCGGCGACGAGATCGACCGCATCACCGAGTTCAACCCCCTCACGGCGCCAAGCAGAACGTGGTCAAGCATGTTGCCATCTTCCCGGCCAGCCACTATATCGTCAGCGCCGACAAAAAGGCTGCCGCCATTGAAAAGATTCGCGCCGAGTGCGACGCGCAGGTGAAGCAGTTCACCTCGGAAGGTAAGCTCATCGAGGCCCAGCGCATCCAGCAGCGGACGAACTACGACATTGAGATGCTGACGGAAGTGGGTATCTGCAAGGGCATCGAGAACTATTCTGCCGTTCTGTCGGGCCGTGCGCCGGGCAGTATGCCCACGACTCTGCTTGACTATTTCCCGGACGACTTCCTGCTCTTCGTAGACGAGAGCCATGTCACCCTGCCGCAGGTGCGGGCCATGTACGGTGGCGACTACGCCCGCAAAAAGACGCTGGTGGAGTACGGTTTCCGCCTGCCGTCGGCCTTTGACAACCGCCCCCTCAAGTTCGAGGAAGTGGAATCCAAGCTCAACCAGATGATATTTGTCTCGGCCACCCCCGGCGAGTACGAGCGGAAGAACAGCACCCAGGTGGCCCAGCAGGTCATCCGGCCCACTGGTCTGCTGGATCCGCTCATCTCGGTGCGCCCCGTAGAGGGGCAGGTGACTGACCTTCTGGGCGAGATAAACGCTCGCATCGAGCGGCATGAGCGCGTCCTGGTCACGACGCTGACCAAGAAAATGGCCGAAGATCTGACGGATTACTTTACCGAACAGGGGATAAAGGTCAAGTATATGCACCACGAGGTGGACACCTTCGAGCGGATGGAAATCATCAAAGACCTCCGCCTCGGCACCATCGACGTGGTGGTGGGCATCAACCTGCTGCGTGAGGGCCTCGACTTGCCCGAGGTCAGCCTTGTGGCCATCCTCGACGCCGACAAAGAGGGCTTCCTCCGCAGCGAGACGAGCCTGATTCAGACCATCGGCCGCGCCGCCCGCAACGCGGAAGGTCTGGTCATCATGTACGCCGACGAGGTGACGGACAGCATGGACCGCGCCATCACCGAGACAGAACGCCGCCGCGCCATCCAGATGGCCTACAACGCTGAACACGGCATCGTCCCGAAGACCATCGTCAAGGCCATCCCGGATTCGATTGAGATCAGCGACAAGGCTGAGAATGCAGGATGAACACCCGGCGGATGGCAAGCTCGAGCGCGAAGCCGCCATTGACCGCCTGACCCGGGAGATGAAGGAAGCTGCCAAGCTGCTGGAATTTGAGCATGCGGCCTTCCTGCGCGACCAGATCGACCGCCTGCGCCGGGGCGAGAACCCCACCGTAGATTCCTCGGCAGAGACGGAGCGGAAGCAGAACCATGCACAGACACAGAGAAGAGGGAGAAAGTACCTTGGCAAACGATAAAATAGTCATCAAGGGTGCGCGGGAGCACAACCTGAAAAACGTGAATCTGACCCTCCCGCGTGAAAAATTCATCGTCATGACCGGCCTGTCCGGCTCGGGCAAGTCGAGCCTTGCTTTCGACACCATCTACGCCGACGGCCAGCGCCGCTATGTCGAGAGCCTGTCCAGCTACGCCCGGATGTTCCTTGGCCGGATGGACAAGCCCGATGTGGACGAGATCACCGGCCTGTCTCCGGCCATTTCCATCGACCAGAAGACCACCAGCCACAACCCCCGCTCCACCGTGGGTACCGTGACGGAAATTTACGATTATCTGCGCCTTTTGTACGCCCGCGTGGGCGTGCCGCACTGCCCGGTGTGTGGGCGGGTCATCAGCAGCAGAGCGTGGATGAGATGGTGGACGCTGTGCTCAAGCTGGAAGAGGGGACGAAGTTCCAGGTCCTCGCGCCTGTCGTCCGTCAGCGCAAAGGCACCCAGCAGAAAGAGCTGGACGCCGCCCGCCGCGCCGGTTACGCCCGCGTAAAAATCGACGGTAACATGTACGACCTCGACGAGGAGATCGCGCTGGAAAAGAACATCAAGCACACCGTGGAGATCGTCGTTGACCGTCTTGCCATGCGCAAGGGCATCCGCGGCCGTCTGGCTGACTCGCTGGAAACGGCCCTTGCCCTTACCGACGGCGTGGCTGAGGTGGATGTCATCGGTGGCGAATGTATGACATTCAGCCAGAATTTCGCCTGCCCTGAGCACGGCATTTCCATCAGCGATTTGTCACCCCGGCTCTTCTCCTTCAATAACCCTCTGGGTGCCTGCGAGAAGTGTACCGGCCTCGGCACCTTCATGCGGGTGGACGAAGAGCGCATCCTGCCCAACCGGGACCTCTCGATTCGGGAGGGGGCTGTCAAGGCCAGCGGCTGGTACTACGCCGAAGGCTCTGTAGCCGAGATGTATTATCTGGGACTGGGCAAAAATACGGCTTTACGCTGGATACGCCCATCAAAGAGATGAGCACTGAAGCCGTCAACGCCCTGCTCTACGGCACCAACGAAGAAAAATCGAGATGCACCGCACGAATGAGTTCGGCAGCGGCGTCTATTATAATACCTTTGAGGCATCGTCGAGAACCTTGAGCGCCGCTTCCGCGAGACGAACAGCGAGTGGATGAAGGAGGAGATCGGCAGCTTCATGTCGGGCGTCGAGTGTCCCGACTGCCATGGTAAACGTCTGAAACCGGTGGTGCTGGCTGTGACCATCGGCGGCAAAAACATCAGCGATTTCTGCGAAATGTCGATTCGGGACGAGCTGAAATTCATCGCTGACAATGAACCGAACCTGACCGAAAAGCAGAAGCAGATCGGCGGCCAGATCATGAAGGAGATCAAGAACCGCCTGCAGTTTTTGCAGAGCGTGGGCCTCGATTACCTCACACTGGCCCGGTCGGCAGGCACCCTGTCCGGCGGCGAGAGCCAGCGCATCCGCCTGACCACCCAAATCGGAAGCGCTCTGTCGGGTGTGTTGTACGTGCTGGATGAGCCGTCCATCGGCCTGCACCAGCGCGACAACGATAAACTCATCGCAACGCTGAAAAATCTCCGCGACCTCGGCAATACGGTCATCGTGGTCGAGCACGACGAGGATACCATGCGCAGCGCCGATTATATTGTAGACGTCGGCCCGGGCGCGGGCGTCCACGGCGGCGAGATCGTGGCCGCAGGCTCCGTCAAGGACATCTGCAAGGCCAAGCGCAGCATCACCGGCGACTACCTGTCGGGCCGTAAGCGCATCGAGGTGCCGCAGACCCGCCGCCCTGGCAACGGCAATTTCCTCACGGTGAAGGGTGCGCGTGAAAACAATCTTCGCAATATCGACGTAAAATTTCCGCTGGGCGAGTTCGTCTGCGTGACGGGCATCTCTGGCTCGGGCAAGTCGAGCCTCATCAACGAGATTTTGTATAAGACCCTCGCCTGTGAGCTGAACGGCGCCCGCTCCCGCGCTGGCAAGTGCGATGGGGTAGAGGGCCTCGAGTTCGTGGATAAGGTCATCGGTATCGACCAGCTGCCCATCGGCCGCACGCCCCGCTCCAACCCCGCCACCTATACCGGCGTGTTCAACGACATCCGCACCGTCTTTTCCCAGACGCAGGACGCCAAAATGCGGGGCTACGGCCCGGGACGGTTCAGCTTCAACGTCCGGGGCGGCCGCTGCGAAGCCTGCGAGGCAACGGCATCCTCCAAATCGAGATGCACTTCCTGCCGGACGTCTACGTTCCTGCGAGGTCTGCAAGGGCGCACGCTACAACCGCGAAACGCTGGAAGTCAAGTATAAGGAAAGGACCATCTCTGACGTGCTGAACATGACCGTGGAAGAGGCGGTCGTCTTCTTCGCCAACCAGCCGAAAATCGCCCGCAAGCTGCAGACGCTGTTGGACGTGGGCCTTGGGTATGTCACGCTGGGGCAGAGCGCCACGACCCTTTCGGGCGGCGAGGCGCAGCGTGTCAAGCTGGCCAACGAGCTGGCCCGCCGCAGCACGGGTAAGACCGTGTATATCCTCGACGAGCCGACTACCGGCCTCCACATGGCTGATGTCCACCGCCTCATCGAGGTGCTGCAGAAGCTGGTGGATGCAGCAACACCGTCATCGTCATCGAACACAACCTCGACCTCATCAAGTGCGCCGACTACATCATCGACCTCGGCCCCGAGGGCGGCAGTGCCGGCGGCCTCATCGTCGCCGAGGGCACGCCGGAGCAGGTGGCCAAGGTGCCGGGCAGCTTTACCGGCCAATACCTCAAGCCCTTGCTGGAAAAGGACGCGAAACTCCGCGCAGAGGGCAAATAAAGCAGTAAACAACAGAGCCGCAGTCTCCCAAAAGACTGCGGCTCTGTTGTTTACAAAAGTTCCAGATATAACAAAAAGCTCTTCAGTCTCTCGACTGAAGAGCTCTGGTCCGAGTGGCGAGAATCGAACTCACGGCCTCTTGAACCCCATTGTGCTTCTCTCGAAAACACAATGTACAATCCGATACTGCCTAGACGCAGTATCGTTAAATTTCAAATACATTATACCATTCTGTTTCATTGGATGTCAAGACGTTTCATTCCTTTTGTGGTCAAATTGTGGTCAAACGACCCCGACAAATGACTTTTCTCCCCCAGCTAAGTTACATCGCGCAATTTCGATTCACAACCACATTATTTATAATTCCACTGCCTTGGATGGGACCCGGAAGTTCAAAAATTTCTGGCTTTCCACCTTTGCAGTACAGCGGTTGAGCAATCTGATCTGCTTGGAACATCAGCTCTCCACCATCGAGTACAAGCCTTATCGGGAACGGCAGAAGCGCATCGTTTACCCGCCGAGAGGAAGCAACCGTGACCGCCTGTGCGGAATCATCGACACCATCCTTGCAGAGTAGCCGAAGGACTTTGAAGTTTTTCTTCAAAAGCTGATACAGCAGGGCTACGAGGTGAAGCGTGGCAAGCACACGGCGGTGAAGGGCAAGGGGCAGAAGCGTTTTATCCGTTTCCGCACTCTGGGTACCGGCTATGGCGAGGACGAGATCAAAGCAGTGCTGGAGGGAAAGGCAAAGCACAAGCCGTACCAGAAGAAACCACCGCAGGAGCAATCGTTCCAGCTTCTAGTGGATAGACGAAAACATTGCTTGCTGGCACTGCGTACCGTAAAACTCCCGTTTCAATCTTCACGAGTGATTTTTCTTGGAAGAAGCCCCGCCGAAGAACATCTGCCCGGCATTATACAAGCGAAAGAATGTATGAAAAAGAAGAAACCCATCTCAGAAGAGCAGCATTATCTCTGTGAAATCGGTCTGGAAAAGATGCCATATGGATCTTCCTGGCTCTACAAATCTTATACAGAGGAAAGCCTCACGCACATCACGATTACAGCCGCTCCATGCAAAGTTCCTGCTCTGCCATGATGGATTCATCCGTTGGGTCGTAGACTTGTTGGCTGTGGATCGCATTTTTTATCGGCATGGTTCTACTCTCCTTATTTATAAGGAATCTTTCTCATTTTTCAGTAGATTCTTCCAGATTCTTTCGGTACTGTGCCGGACTGACACCATACTCTTTCTTGAATACCCGGCTAAAATAGAGTGGGTTATCATACCCTACGATCTCTGCAATTTCTCCAATATTGTATTCGGTGTTCTCCAATAAGCTTTGTGCATTTACCATCCGAAGGGACAGGATGTATTGTGCAGGGCTTATTTTCATGTGCTGCTTAAAATTACGGATAAACCAGTTCGTACTGATATGCAGCGATTCTGCGTAATCGTCCACACTGACCTTTGTATTATAATTCTCGTTAAAGTAGGCAACGGCGGCTTCGATTTCTTCGGGGATGCTTGTAGTTGTTTTCTCGCTTTCCTGTTGTTGCCTGCTTACTAAAAGCAGAATGATGTTGAAGAGAGAAGCAATATAGTCTTCATAGCCATATTCACATTGTTGCAGTTCCCGGATGATCTTTCGGAACAGCATTTTGTAATCCGGCAGTGTGCCGCTGTAAAAAACGTGCTTGTCCAAGGGTATTCCGTGATAGTTCAGGATGTTTTTGACATCATATCCTGTAAAGTGAATCCAGAACACCTCTGGATGATCTTCTACATAGTAGACATACTTCTGGATTTCTTTCGGCTGATAAAGCACCATGTGTCCAGAAGTCACCACTTCCTCAACACCATCGAACCAGAAGTGTGCTTTACCAGATGCCACATAGAGGATTTGATAGTCTCTGCGACCCTTTGCCCAAAAAGTAGGCAGCTTAGGGCGTTTTTTCAAGCGATAAGTGCCGCAACTGCCTACGACCAGCGGCTTTGAGTTGTCTTTGAAATCCAAACGGGAGTTGTTCAAATATCCTGAGTTGAAATACATCCCTGCGTCCTCCTCATCTTCAGAGATTTTACAGCGATTTGGTAAATGTTCTATCAAAAAATTACAAACTCTTTGATTTTGTGCATATTCTGTTCCATCTTGTCTATATCTTTTCGTTCCATTAGATTCTATAATATTTTCAGACGGAACGCAAGAGATTTGGGCAACTTGCGTAATGAGAATTCCAGTCTGAAGTGCGCAGCAGATTGGTCGCGCCCACACAAAACAAGCAAGATGGGAGAAAGCACAATGACTGAAAAACGTTATCTAAAGTGGTATAATAAAGTCGGCTATGGTTCAGGCGATATTGCAGGCAACGTGTGTATGCATTCCTGTCCTCCTTCGTCATGATCTATCTGACCAACACCGTTGGCCTGAACCCCGGTATTGTCGGCACTCTGATTGCAGTTTCCAAACTGCTGGACGGTGTGACGGACATTTTCTTCGGTTCTTTGATTGACAAAACGCATTCTAAGATGGGCAAAGCCCGTCCTTGGATGCTGTACGGCTACATTGGCTGTGCCATTACGCTGGTGGCAATTTTCGCCATCCCGACCAATCTGGGACAGTTTGCACAGTACGCATGGTTCCTGATCGCATATACTCTGCTGAACGCTGTATTCTACACTGCCAACAACATTGCTTACTCTGCACTGACTGCTCTCGTCACGAAGAACAGTGCCGAACAGGTCGAGATGGGTTCTTGGCGTTTCATGTTCGCCTTTGCCACCAGCCTGCTCATCCAGTCCATCACGCTGGGTGCTGTTACGGCATTGGGCGGTGGTGCTGCCGGTTGGCGCACTGTTGCAATCATCTACGCCATCATCGGTCTGCTTGTCAACACCCTCTCCGTTTTCTCCGTGAAGGAACTGCCGGAAGGCGAATTGGTGGATACCACCGACAAAAAGGAAATCGAGCAGGACGAAAAGTATAATCTGGTCCAGGCTGCAAAGCTGCTTGCTGGTAACAAATATTATATGATGATTTGCGTCACCTACATTTTGCAGCAGATCTACGGTGCCATGATCAGCATGGGCACCTACTATGCAACCTACATCCTTGGCAACCAGAATTTGTTCGGTGTATTCTCTTGGGCAATCAACATTCCTCTGATCATCGCACTGGTGTTCACCCCGACCTTGGTTGCAAAGTGGAATGGAATGTATAAGCTGAATGTAATGAGCTATACTCTGGCAACGATTTCTCGTGCACTGGTTGCTGTAGCTGGTTACATGGGCAGCGGCAATGTGACCTTGATGCTGCTCTTTACTGCAATCGCAGCTCTTGGTCAGGGTCCTTGGCAGGGCGATATGAACGCTGTGATCGCAGCCTGCTCTGAATATACTTGGCTGACGAAGCATAAGCGCGTGGATGGCACGATGTACTCCTGCACTTCTCTCGGTGTGAAGCTGGGTGGCGGTCTTGGCACCGCCATCACCGGCTGGCTGCTGGCAGCAAGCCATTTTGACAGCGCTCTGACCGTTCAGCCCGAATCCTGCATCTCGATGCTGAAGATCATGTATCTGGTGATTCCGTTTGCTCTGGATGCCATCATCACCTTCATTCTCTCTCGTATGAAGGTCGAAGAAGCAAATGAAAAACTGCGTGCAGCAGTCTGATAACAAGCCATTATCATTTCTCCTTCATCTGCTGTTCCCCGGAGGAATCCAGCGATTCCTCGGGGAGGCTGGAGAAATATTATAAAATTATAAAAGGTAAATGAGGAAATACTATGGCTGCATTTGATTTTGCAAAAGTAAAAGACCCCACCTTTTTCAAGGAAAACGTCTGAATGCTCATGCAAGTTTCCGTACTTACGCTTCCCGCGAAGAATATCGGACAGGTTCCTCTTCTTTGGCGCTGAAGCTGGACGGTATCTGGAAATTCGCCTACGCAAAGAACTACACCAGTGCCATCCCCGGCTTTGAAAAGACGGATTACGATTGCAGCGGCTGGGATGACATTCATGTTCCGGCACACATCCAGATGGAGGGCTACGACATTCCCCAGTACGCGAATGTTCAGTATCCGTGGGATGGCCGTGAAGAAGTACAGCCGGGTGAGATCCCGCAGCGGTTCAATCCGGTGGCAAGCTATGTAAAATACTTCGAACTGCCGGAATCCATGCAGGGCAAGCCCGTCCACATCGAGTTCGAGGGTGTGGAAAGCGGCATGGCTCTTTGGCTGAACGGGTCTTATGTGGGTTACACCGAGGACAGCTTCTCCGCACACGCATTCGATCTGACTCCCTATCTCCAGCCGGGCGTGAACAAACTTGCTGTGCAGGTGTTCAAGTGGACTTCCTCCAGCTGGTGCGAAGATCAGGACTTCTTCCGCTTCTCCGGCATCTTCCGCAGCGTGTGGCTGTACGCCATCCCCACCGTGCATCTGGAAGATGTATCCGTCAAGACGCTGTTTGCCGGGGATGATTTTACTCATTCCACGCTGGAAGTTGCACTGCAGGTGGAGGGCAAGGGCGCAGCCCGTCTGACCCTGCGCCGCAGTGAGCTGGAAGTGTTCTCCGAAAAAATCGCACTGAACGGCGGCTCTGCTCTGTTCAGCCATGCGGTGGAGAACCCCCACCTGTGGAGTGCAGAAGACCCGGCTCTGTATGAACTGGAAATCGAGCTGCTGGACGATGCAGGCCATCTGGTAGAGGTGACCGGGCAGAAAGTCGGTTTCCGCAAGTTCGAGTTGAAGAACAATCGGATGCTGCTCAACGGCAAGCGCATCGTGTTCAAGGGTGCCAACCGTCATGAGTTCAGCTCCATTACGGGTCGTGCTGTGGGCGTACACACCCATGAGGAACTGCTTCGGGATATCATCACCATGAAGCAGAACAACATCAATGCCATCCGTACCAGCCATTACCAGAATCAGGATGCACTGTACGACCTGTGCGACGAGTATGGTCTGTATCTGATCGCAGAGAACAATCTGGAATCCCATGGCACATGGGACATCCATCAGGCGGGCATTCGCGGCATCGAGGGCGTTGCCCAATGATAAGCCGGAGTGGAAAGCTGTCTTGTTTGACCGCATGAATTCCACTTACCAGCGTGACAAAAACCATCCTGCTGTTCTGATCTGGTCTCTGGGCAACGAATCGTTTGGCGGTGAGACCCTGCTCCAGATGGCAGAGATGGTCCGCCGCTTTGATGACACCCGTCTGGTGCATTACGAAGGTGTGGTCAATGATCCCCGCTTCCTCGAAACCACCGATATCGAGAGCCATATGTACAGCACTGTGAAGGACATTAAAGAGTATCTGGCACAGGGCGATAAGCGGCCTTATATCGAGTGCGAATATTCTCATGCTATGGGCAACTCCAACGGTGCTTTGCACAAGTACACGGAACTTGCCGACCAGAAGGACTGCGGCTATCAGGGCGGCTTCATCTGGGATTACATCGACCAGTCCATCTGGAAAAAAGACCGCTACGGCAAGTGTTTCCAAGCCTACGGCGGCGACTTCGGTGAGCGTCCTACCGACTATAATTTCAGCGGAAACGGCATTGCTACGGTGGTGATCGTGCTCCTTCTCCCAAGATGCAGGAGGTCAAGTTCTGCTATCAGAACATCGCCATTTCCATCGACAACTCTGGATTTGAAGTCTGGAATAAGAACCTGTTCACCTCTACGGGTGCTTTCGACTGCGTTGCACTGCTGCATCGTGATGGAAAGCTGTATCAGCAGCAGAAACTGACCAATATTGATGTTGCTCCCGAAGAGCGTTCCAGCTTCCCGCTGCCGTTTATGGTCCCTGCGCTCCCCGGTGAATATGCAGTGACCATCAGCTTCCGTTTGAAGGAGGACACCAGCTGGGCAAAGAAGGGCCATGAAGTCGCCTTTGGACAGGGTGTGATCGCTGTGGTTCGTTCCATTCCCAGCAAGAAGGTCACGCCGTTTACCGTTACGCACGGTACACACAACATCGGTGTCCGGGGTGAGAATTTCGATGTTTTGTTCTCCGATCTGAACGGCGGTCTGACTTCCTACCGCTATGCCGGCAAGGAGATGATTCAGGAGATTCCCCGTCCCAACTTCTGGCGCGCTCCCACCGACAACGACTGCGGCAACAACATGGGCGGCGTTCGCGGTCAGTGGAAGCTGGCAAGCCTGTACGCTACCGCCAAGGGCATCGGCAAGGAGATTCCGTCTGTTCATGGCGGCACCATCCTCCAGAACCCCACCTGCGAGGTGGAAGCCGACAGCGTGGTCGTGACCTATCTCTATAACCTCCAGACCAGCCCCGCAGCAGAGTGCAGCCTGCAGTACCGTGTGTTCGGTGATGGCCGCATCCAGACCACCCTGCACTATGACCCGGTGGAAGGACTTGCAGCAATGCCGGAGTTCGGCGTACTGTTCAAGATCGACGCTGACTACGACACGGTGGAGTGGTACGGAAACGGCCCTGCGGAGACCTACTGGGATCGTCAGCATGGTGCAAAGCTGGGCATTTACCAGAACAAGGTTGCAGACAACATGGCACAGTACCTTGTGCCGCAGGAGTGCGGTGCAAAGACCGCTGTGCGCTGGGCAAAGGTAGTGGACCGCAAGGGTCGCGGGCTGCTGTTTACCGCAGATGCCGCAAAGCCCATGTTCTTCTCTGCGCTGCCCTACACTCCCCATGAAATGGAGAGTGCCAAGCATCCCTACGAGCTGCCCCCGGTCCATTACACGGTCATTCGTGCCATGGGTGAGCAGATGGGCGTTGGCGGCGATGACAGCTGGGGTGCCAATGTCCACCCGGAGTATATTCCTGATGTGACCAAGCCTGTGGAGTTCACCTTTACGTTCCGTGGCATCTGACCCTCGTTATTAAGACACCTTCGCGTTGAGATATGGACATCCCTGCATGAGATTCCTATCAAAAGCGAGGGTGTCTTTTTTTTTTGTATCACAAAATCTCAATTCCTGACACCACTATTTATAAGTAGTGCTTCGCTCTATACAAGTAGCGTTGCTATGTCAAAACAACCGTATTCAGTTTTTGTTTAGAGCATTTCTTTGAATGGTTCTCCAAACTTTCTTTATGGCATTGTGGTCAAAATTGTGGTCAAAACCAAATGAGGCCAGCCCACAAACAAAAAAATCCAACGATTTCTAACGTGAAATCGTT
>ENA-OQCN01000579-OQCN01000579.1-human-gut-metagenome-genome-assembly--contig:-NODE-579-length-19602-cov-4.086264_pt1 | contig 19602 bp, 29 predicted proteins | sample MGYA00242497_ERZ504576 | MGnify/ENA primary metagenome ERZ504576 (study PRJEB26092, sample SAMD00036296) | human gut metagenome | host: Homo sapiens | study: EMG produced TPA metagenomics assembly of... | reverse complement strand
CACAAATTTGCAGATGCAACCTGTATCGAACCAAAGACTTGTAAGGTGTGCGGAGAAACCGAGGGCAAGCCACTTGGTCATGATTGGCAGGAAGCAGATTGCGTAAATCCGAAAATCTGTAAAGTGTGCGGAGAAACTGAGGGTGAGCCACTCGGTCATGATTGGCGAGAGGCGGATTGTGTAAATCCGAAAACCTGTAAAGTGTGTGGACAAACTGAGGGCACTTCAAAAGGTCATTCGGTTGATATCGGTAGATGTAGTGAGTGCGGTGAATTAGTGAATGAAGGGGTAGCCAAAGATATTTCAAACGATATAACTACCGGTGCATCGTTCATTACTTCAGCCACAGATACAATAACATCGGTAAGCAGTAATGCTATTTCAGCACAGTATCTATATAATGAGTTTACACAGGCACAAAATGATTTGAATGTCGCTAAATCTTATTTTCAGTCGGCAAAAATTGTGTAACGCTTACCCAAATGGAACGGAAAATATTTACGAAAAACTTACTGATGTAATAGATAAAATACCGTCAAATGTTTACGGAAGTTCATATAATGACCTTATGAATTATATGAATGATTGTGCAGATATGCTTCGTTCGTGTCAGGATTTATATGATACTATGTCAAGTTTTGCTTCATCTATGGCTTAAAGTGAGGGTTACGAATGAACGATAAATATAAAGTAGCAAGAAAAGTTTTAATAGCATTTGCCTGTATTGTAGGAATGTCGGTAGGAGTATATATTATAGCTTATCCGTATGTAACTAATCCTATTTATTGGAACGAATATAGTTATCATTACAACGCAAAATTCGGTGCAGACTTTTATACTTACATATATGAGTTAACAGAATCAATTTTAAAACAAGTCCGTGATATAAACAGTAATATGCTTGACCTTTTAAGAGTAATAACTACATCAATCGGGTTGGCAGATATAGCGTATTTCTTTTATAAATTCATTGTATGTGTTACTGAACCAATCACAAAAGTGCAAGGTGTGATTAAAAATTCAGATACAAGTGATAATAATCTTGATGCCGCTGACAGTTGCAAAATAAATGAACAAAAGACAGATGTCATTTTCAAGGATGAAATAAAATGAAAAGATTGCTAAGTTTAAATTTAATGGTGTTTATGGTGTTGTTGATGCTTTCGGGTTGTGGACATACTCACGAATTTGAAGATGCAACCTGCACAGAGCCAAAGATATGTAAGATTTGCGGAGAAATTGATGGCAAGGCGCTTGGTCACGATTGGCAGGAAGCAAATTGTGAAAATCCGAAAACATGTAAAAGATGTGGGGAAACCGAGGGGGAGGCACTTGGACATTCTATTGATATAGGATTATGCAATAAATGCGGAAAGATTGTAAATAAAAATTCATTAAAAGCAATTTCAGATTTTATAATGGAAGCGGATTCATATATTACATCAGCAACCAATGAAATGAAATCTGCTGACTTAAGTTCATCTGTTGACATGTATAATAAATATATAACGGCCCAGGAGTATCTGACAAAAGGAAAAGTGTATTTTAAATCGGCAAGTACATTGTGCGATATTTATCCAAACGGTACTAAAAGTTTCTCAAAAAAATTGGAAAATGTTATTGCTAAAATACCGTCAAATGTTTACGGAAGTTCATATAATGACCTTATGAATTATATGAATGATTGCGCCGATATGCTTCGTGCATGTCGTGATTTATATGATGAAATGTCAAGTTTTACATCGTTTATTGAAAAAGGGGAATAGTTTGCTATATCTATTTGCAAAAATCCCTCAGATTTAATATCTGAGGGGATTTTAACTTCAGTATCAATTATAAAAATTACATACTCTCCGGGCAAGAGATGTTGAACATTGTAAGAACATTCTTGATTACAACCTTTACGCTTTCGCAAAGTGCAAGTCTTGCCTGTGTGAGTGCCTCGTCTTCGCCCTTAACACGGCAGGCATTGTAGAACTTGTGGAAAAGTGTTGCAAGCTGTGTTACATAGCGGGTAATCTTGGTTGGGTCATAGTCCTTAGCCGCACTCTCAATCTCATTTGTATATGATGCGAGGTGGTGGATAAGCTCCTTTTCTTCGGGCGCTGTGAGAAGTGCAAGTTCCGCATCTGTACATTTGCGTGGGTTAATGCCGTCTTTTGCAAGCGCCTTTATGATACTGCAAATTCTTGCGTGTGCATACTGAACATAATATACAGGGTTCTGGTTGTCCTGTGCAACCGCAAGGTCAAGGTCAAAGTCCATCTGTGTATTTGCCTCACGGGTGTTGAATAAGAATCTTGCGCTGTCAACAGGTACTTCCTCAAGGAGGTCGCCAAGCTGAATTGCTTTACCTGTACGCTTGCTCATTCTTACGATTTCGCCGTTCTTAACGAGTTTTACAAGCTGCATAAGCACAACATTGAGTTTGTCGCCGTCATAGCCGATAGCGTCCATTGCGCCTTTCATACGCATTACATGACCGTGGTGGTCTGCGCCCCATATATCAATAAGAGTTGTAAAACCTCTGTCAAATTTATTTTTGTGATAAGCAATGTCGGCTGTAAAGTAAGTAGGGTTGCCGTTCTGACGGATAAGTACATCGTCTTTTAATTCAAGATTGTCAATGTATTTTTGAGTTTTGCCCTGCTTTAAGAGCTTTTCTGTAAGTACCTGCTTGTTCTTGTACCATACAGCGCCGTCCTGCTCATATGTAAGTCCTTTTTCCGTGAGTGTGTCAACAACCGCCTTTACAGCGCCGCTCTTATGAAGTTCACTCTCAAAGAACCACTTGTCATAGGTGATGTTGTACTTTGCCATATCGCTCTGCATTTTGCTTATATTCTTAGGAAGTGCAAAATCTACAAGAGCTTTTTTGCGCTCTTCGGAAGATACATTTACAAGCTGTCGCCGTGAATGTCGGCATATTCCTGTGCAAGTTCTGTTATGTCAACGCCCTGATAACCGTCCTCGGGGAATACGATTTCGTCACCCTTAAAAATTTGAAGATAACGGGCCTCGAGTGAGCAACCGAACTTTTCAATCTGATTGCCTGCGTCGTTTACATAAAATTCACGCCATACATTGTAGCCTGCCTTATCAAGAACAGCGGCAAGACAGTCGCCGAGTGCGCCGCCTCTTGCGTTACCCATATGCATAGGGCCTGTAGGGTTTGCGGATACGAACTCTACCATTACCTTTTCGCCCTTGCCAAAATCAGAATTGCCGTAGGTTTCCGGATTTTCAAGTACGCTGTTTACTACTGCGGAATAAAATTTTGAACCGAGGAAAAAGTTGATGAATCCCGGACCTGCGGTTTCAAATCTTTCGCACATTGTACCCTCAAGGTCGAGGTGTGATGTGATAGCCTGTGCAATTTTAAAAGGAGGCATACAGAAAGCCTTTGCGCCGGCCATAGCGGCATTTGTTGCAAAGTCGCCGTGTGATCTGTCGGCAGGTGTTTCTATAATAAAATCGGGTAATTCTGCCTGTGGCAGGTCACCCTCTGAAATTGCCTTTTCAATGGCAGAATTAATTGCAAGTTTAAGCTTGCCGACTGCTTCAGCATAAATGTTCATTGTTTTCTACCTCTTTCTTCTTTTCAATGTCTATTTTAAATCGGTTTTCACTCACAAGGTCCGAGTTGAAGTCAAGAGTGTAGATAACCTCAAGTGAACCACCGTTTTCGTTAAGATTGTTGTTCAGCGTTTTTGTAAACACACCGATTGAAAGCGTGCCCGCAATGGTTTGGTACATACACTGATGTCTTTTGCCTTTTTCAAGTATAAGTTGAGAACTTAACGGTCCTTTGCGTGAAATCGTAACGGTTTCGTTTTCAACCTTAACCAGGTTGTTGAGAAACTTATCGGGCAAATCTTCGTCATATTCCTTGTAGTTTATAAGGAAATGACCGTTTTTCATCATATATTTACCCTCGGTAATTACTTCAATGCGGTCGTCTTGTCCTTCAACTTTCTGCTCACCGACAATCGAAATCATATAAGGATTCTTTTCTTTTTCCATAAATTCCTCCGATTATCAGTATTTTTCAATATCTATCTGCGTTACCGTGTGCTCCATATTTTTGCCAAGGAATAACTCCGCAACGCTTTCAAAGCCCTCGGGAGTGTCGCTTACAAAGAATGATGAAGCGCCTTGCTCGGTGCTGTTGTTGAGGAGATTATTTTCTCCGAGCACCTTTTTTGTGTATAAAGCGGTTTCGTAGCCGGAGTCAATAAGCTCAATGCTGTTGCCGATTACGCTTGAAATCGCATCTGCAAGCAACGGATAATGAGTACAGCCCAAAATGAGTGTGTCAATATCATTTTCCACAAGCTCCGTAAGGTAATGCTTTATTGTGAGGCGAACAATCTGATCGTCTTTATGTATAAATCCGTTTTCCACAAGCGGAACAAAGAGAGGCAAGCCTTTTCAAATACCTTAAATTCGGGATTTAACTTTTCAAGACGAGCCTTGTAGTTATGTGTGCTTATTGTAGCGGCTGTGGCTATAACGCCGATTCTGCCTGTTTTTGTCTTTTTTGCAGTAGCAAAGGCAGTCGGATTTATAACGCCTGTGTAAGGAACAGGCAGGTTGCTTTCGAGCTTTTTGCCTGCAACAGAACTTACCGTACCGCAGGCGGCAACAATCATTTTTACATTATTCTCAAGCAAAAAATTTGTATCCTGAAAAGCATATTTTGTAATGATTTCTCGCTTCGGTTTCCGTAAGGAACTCTGCCCGTATCGCCGAAGTATATTATATTTTCATTTGGAAGAATGTGCAGAAATTCTCTTACCGCACTCAATCCTCCAAGCCCGGAGTCAAACACACCGATGGCATTAGCTGAAGACATATTAAAACCTTCTTTTCGTTATTGCATAAAATTATACCTTTTAATAATAACATATAAAGGCATCGGTTTCAAGTTAAAACAAAAAAAATAATGCGTGCCGTTGCCCTTTTCTGTAATTGACAAGTGCACATATTAACTGTATAATATATTGGTGAATACATTTAGAAAGGATGTATGACTTTGGAAATAAAAAATGCTTTTGAATATATTGCAGGTAAGGTTGAGGCTCAGCTTGCTCCTGCCGGATATACAAGACAAAAGGTAGCGGCTGATGATAAGCAGGAAATTGTAGCGCTTTTTACAAGCGAAAATGTTGCTTATTCGGTAGTTTATTACAAAGAAAAAACTCATATGGTACTGCGCACCTGTACTATGACAGAGGAAGGCCCTGACAACGAGTGGAAAACTCTTGCCACATGGATGCTTGATGAAGAAAGCACACAGAAAGATGTCGAGAGTATTTCAAACGACTTTATTGAGGGCGTTTCGGGCGCTGTTGCCGTTAAGCGTGCAAAGCAGATTAAGCAGAAAAAGAAAAAGGACGATGACGGCAATGCAGATCCAAAGTTCCTTGCAAAGCGCTTTGTAGCTGTTTTCCCTGAACTTAAAGAGGAAATCAAGTACGAAGAGGACGGATATTTTCCGTTCAGAGGCGCAACTTTCGCAAAAGAAAAGATTGCTCCGAAGATTGTTGATTATGTAAAATCAGCAACAAAGCCGCAGCTTGAAAAACTCGTTGGTATCTTTAATCTTCAGTACAACAACGGCGATGCTGACACACGCGCAATTATCACCATAGTATTGCTCAATGCACTTGATGATGAGCAGTTCAACACAGTGTTTGAGTATTTAAGCGATGACCTGAAAAAGGCCGCAAAAGCCGCAAGAAAATACAAGGGCAAAAAGGTTAAGCCCGAAAAGCCGAAGAAAAAGAATGTTTCTAAAGCATCGACACTTAATGATTAATCTTATATAAAAGCAGAAATACTGCGATTTTTTGCGAAAAAACACTTGACTTAGTGTTTTGTATATGATAGAATAGTTATACCTCTGAAAGGGGCTTTATTTTTCTGCCCTATTGAGGGAGGCTAAAATATTCCGAAAAAACCGGGAGGTGCCGTTATGAGAGTTAAAATCACATTGGCCTGCACAGAGTGCAAACAGCGTAATTACAACACAATGAAAAACAAGAAAAACAGTCCCGACAGACTTGAAATGAACAAGTACTGCCGTTTCTGTAAGAAACACACTCCGCACAAGGAAACTAAATAATGGAGGTTTAAAATGGCTGACAAAAAGGTTGAAGCTAAAAAGGCTGACGCTAAGAAAGCGGATGCCAAGAAACCTGCTAAGAAAAACAAACAGAATGTTTTTCAAAAGCTTTTTAAGTACCTCAGTGCGTGCAAGGGTGAACTCAAGAAAATTACTTGGCCTTCACCAAAGCAGACTACAAAGAACTTCGGTATTGTTATCGGCGTAATTGTAGTTGTGGGACTGTTCATTTTCGGCCTTGACAGAGGACTTTTCGCTCTGCTCGGCTTAGTTATGAACACTTCAGCTTAATCTCTGTTATTACTAACTTACGAAAGGAAGAAAGTAAATGGCAGATCAAGAAGCAAAATGGTATGTAGTGCATACTTATTCCGGCTACGAAAATAAGGTAGCAGCTGACTTAATGACAACTGCAGAGAACAGAAATCTTCAGGATATGATTGTTGATGTTAAAGTACCTACAGAAATCGTAACCGAAACCGTCGGCGACAAAACAAAAGAGGTTGAAAATAAAATTTATCCTTGCTATGTATTTGTTAAGATGGTTTACACTGATGAAACGTGGTATGTAGTACGAAATATCAGAGGATGCACAGGATTTGTAGGACCGGGATCTAAACCTGTTCCACTTACAGATGCTGAGGTTTACAGAATGGGCGTTGAAACCCGCTCTGTAAAGGTGAACTACTCGGTGGGCGATTCAGTTCGTATTATCGATGGTCCCCTTGATGATTTTGTCGGTGTGGTTGAGGAAATCGACGCTGACAAAAACTATGTCCGTGTCATTGTTTCAATGTTCGGACGAGAAACTCCGGTTGAGCTTGAGTTAGGTCAGGCTGAACTGCTTGAGGATTAATCGCAGATAATTTGCCTTACGGCTTATTATTGGGAACAGAATGTTCCCTGTGGGAGGGAACCTACATAGTGGTGTCCCGCAATTTACCACGAATTTTGGAGGTGCAAACACAATGGCTCAGAAGGTAGTTGGCTTAATTAAGTTACAGATACCTGCCGGAAAGGCTACTCCGGCTCCGCCTGTTGGACCTGCTCTTGGTCAGCACGGCGTAAATATCGTTGCGTTCACAAAGGATTTTAACGAGCGCACAAAGAATGACATAGGTCTTATTATCCCTGTTGTTATCACAGTTTATGCAGACCGTTCATTCACTTTCGTTACTAAAACTCCACCGGCAGCAGTTCTTCTTAAGAAGGCTTGCGGCATTGAGAGTGGTTCTGGCGTACCAAACAAGACAAAGGTAGCTCAGATTACTCGTGAGCAGATCACAAAGATCGCAGAGCAGAAAATGCCGGACCTTAACGCAGGTTCTCTTGAAGCTGCAATCAGCATGGTTGCAGGTACTGCAAGAAGCATGGGTATTACAGTAGTTGACTAATTATCCGGGTGGGAGGGAATTCCCGATTGACCACCTATCAATGGAGGAAAACTGATGAAACACGGTAAAAAATATGTTGACGCAGCTAAGCTCGTTGACAAATCAAAATTATACGAACCAGGCGAGGCTCTTGAAACTGTTATCAAGACAAGCACCGCTAAGTTTGATGAAACCGTTGAGCTTCATGTAAAGCTCGGTGTTGACAGCCGTCACGCTGACCAGCAGGTTAGAGGCGCTGTTGTACTCCCTAACGGTACAGGTAAAAATGTTAGAGTTCTTGCAATTTGTAAGGGCGCTAATGAGGAGCTTGCAAAGGAAGCAGGTGCTGACTTTGTAGGTGCTGAGGATATGACTCAGAAGATTCAGCAGGAAAACTGGATGGACTTTGATGTTCTTATCACAACTCCTGACTGCATGGGTCTTGTAGGTCGTTTAGGTAGAATCCTTGGTCCTCGTGGTCTTATGCCAAACCCAAAGGCAGGTACTGTTACTCCTGACATTGCTAAGGCTGTTAAAGAAGCTAAAGCAGGTAAGATTGAGTACCGTCTTGACAAAACAAACATCATTCACTGCCCAATCGGTAAGGTAAGCTTTGGCGCAGAAAAGCTCGGCGAGAACTTCGATACACTTATGGAAGCTATCGTAAAGGCTAAGCTGCTGCTGCAAAGGTCAGTACATTCGTTCAGTTGCCATTGTATCAACAATGGGACCAAGCGTTCGTATTTCACCTGCTAAGTTTGGTGTTTGATTATAATTACTTTAATGTTTACACCTTTGGTGTGAATATAAATTCGCTGTTCTAAAGACAGCAGGTGCAATATGCATAAAGGTTATACCGCCTGCCGAGGAAGATGCAATTTTACATTATTTTTGTAATTTTTGCGGCAGTCCGAGGTCTAATCGGACTGCCTTATTTTTTAAGAACTTTAGATACTGCGTTTAAAAAATTTTGGAGGTGAAATAATTGCCAAGTCAAAGTGTTTTAGAGCAGAAGAAAGTCATCGTTGAAGAACTTACAGCAAGACTTAAGAACTCTGTTACAGGTTTAGTTGTTTCATACGAGGGTATCAATACTGAGGACGATACAAAGCTTAGAAAAGAACTTCGTGAAAACAATGTACACTATTCAGTAGTTAAGAACACACTTTTATCTCGTGCTTGTGATGAAGTAGGTCTTGAGGGCATTAAGCCTGTTCTTGAGGGTACAACAGCTCTCGCTACAAGCGACAGCGAATATGCTGCTGCTGCAAGAATCCTCTGCAACTATGCTAAGGATCACGATAACTTTAAGGTTAAGTCAGGTTACCTTGACGGCGCTGTTATTGATATGGATACAATCACAGCTCTTTCAAAACTTCCTACAAGAGATGTACTTCTCGCAAATGTACTTGGTGCATTCCAGGCACCGATTGCTTCTTTCGCAAGAGCTATTCAGGCTGTTGTTGATAAGGGCGGTGTTGAGGCTTGTTTAGCAGCCGCAACAGAAGAGGCTCCTGCTGAGGAACCTGCTGCAGAATAATCTGCAATATTAACTTAAATTTTACAACTTATTATATCGGAGGTAAATTAAAATGGCATCAGAGAAAATTACTGCTATTATTGAAGAATTAAAAGGCCTCACAGTTCTCGAGCTTTCAGAGCTTGTACACGCTGTAGAGGATGAGTTTGGTGTATCAGCTGCTGCTGCAGTTGCTGTTGCAGGTCCTGCAGAGGCTGCTTCTGCTGCTGCTGAGCAGACAGAGTTTGATGTAGTTCTTAAGAGTGCTGGCGGCAACAAGATTGCTGTTATCAAGGCCGTTCGTGAGATCACAGGTCTTGGTCTTAAGGAAGCTAAGGCTCTCGTTGACGGCGCACCTAAGACTCTTAAAGAGGCTGTATCTAAGGACGAGCTGATGAGATCAAATCTAAGCTCGAAGCAGCCGGCGCTGAAGTTGAAGTTAAGTAATTTAATTTCCAAAGTTTTTTATCCCGACGGATTTATCCGTCGGGATTTTTTGTTTGGCTTTTTATTAAGATTTCTTTATCAAAAATTAGGTAATTATGGTTTAGCTTAATTTATTGCAATGTTAAAATGCATAACTAAAAGATTTGGTCGACCTTTTTAAAGGTGTGGGTGTGGGCAAAGCACAAATATTTTCTGCTTACGCAAACTAACGATAGCCAAACAACTTGCTGTTTGGCAACTTGAACACAACGGCGAAAGCTTTGCGAGAGCAATAAAAGAAAATACACTTCATTTTCATAGTCAACGCAATGCGTTGACTATGCTTTTAGCGTTTCTGCTTATAATGGCTGTCGCCTGTTTTGCCAAACTTAAGTGCAAGCACGCAAACAGCGTGGCTGTTTGCGCCCGATAAATTATAATATCGGAAGATATTATGGGCGCTGCCCAAACCCGCAAGCCTTTAAAAAGGCTTGACCTAAATTTTTAATTATTTCACTTAACTTGTGCGATGAACTACCACACCCATAACCTTTGAAAAGATTGACCAAACTTTTATAATTATTTTGCTAAGCGTTCTATAAAAAACTTATAAAATTAACGATAAAATAAAAGCTCCTCAAAAACGAGGAGCTTTTGATATGCATATAAAACTCTAAATTAATCAAAGAACTTAGCGTGGATAGCCTTAACAGCCTTATCTGCGTCGTTTTCGTCAATAAGAACAGAAACCTTGATTTCGCTTGTGCTGATCATCTGGATGTTTACCTGTGCATCGTAAAGAGCCTCAAACATCTTTGTAGCAACGCCTGCGTGGCTTTCCATACCTGCGCCGACAATTGAAATCTTAGCTACGCTCTCGTCAACGAGGATTTCTGTACCGTCAAAGTTCTCAATGTAATCTTTGAGAGCCTCGGCAGCTTCGGCACCTCTTGACTTAGGAACTGTAAAGCTGATGTCTTTCTTGCCGTCGTGTCCGATTGACTGAAGAATAATATCTACATTGATATCCTTAGCAGAAAGTTTTGAGAAGATTTTAAAAGCAAGACCTGGCTCGTTAGGAATACCTGTTACAGAAATTCTTGCAACATCTGTATCTTTAGCAACGCCGCTGATTAACATTTTTTCCATTTTTGTTTTCTCCTTTACTATTGTACCCGATGCTCTTGTCATACTTGAGAGGACTTCAAGCTCGATGTTATATTTTTTAGCCATTTCAACTGAACGGTTGTTGAGTACCTGTGCGCCGAGTGTAGCAAGCTCAAGCATTTCGTCATAAGAAATTTCTTTGAGCTTTCTTGCGTTTTCAACTTTTCTTGGGTCGCTGTATAAACGCCTTCTACATCTGTGTAAATCTGACAAAGGTCAGCGTGCATTGCAGCTGCAATAGCTACGGCGCTTGTATCGGAACCGCCTCTGCCGAGAGTTGTAATATCGTCTGTTTTAGCAAGGCCCTGGAAACCGGCAACAACAACAATTCTCTTTTTGTCAAGTTCATGACGGATACGGCTTGGATCAACCTTTTTGATTCTTGCGCTTGTGTGAATGTTGGTTGTTTCAAAACCTGCCTGCCAACCAAGAAGTGATACAGCAGGGTAACCAAGCTTTTCGATAGCCATTGCAAGAAGTGAAATAGAAATCTGTTCACCTGCTGCAAGAAGCATATCTTTTTCTCTTTTTGAACCATTTGGATTAATTTCTTCGGCTTTTGCGATAAGATCGTCTGTGGTGTCGCCCTGTGCAGAAACAACAACTACAACATCGTTGCCCTTAGCGTATGTTTCTGTTACGATTTTAGCCACATTCATTACACGCTCAGCATTTGCTACGGAGCTACCGCCGAATTTCTGAACTATCAAACTCATGTCCTTTTACTCCTCTTTCAATTATAAATCACCTATGCGGATTTTTGAAATAACCTTTGCACCTCTGCTTTCGAGTGCTGCGATTTTTTCAATAATTTCACCATAGGGTAATTGCGCTGTTACAAAGGCAATCTCGCCCTCGGGGCTGTCAGCCTTTTCAATTTTATCTATACAGCCAAATACTTCCTGAGCAAGCTCGAATGTTGTGTTTGCTCTGATGTACATTGCTGTTACCGACTCCTCATAAGGAAGAATATTGTCGCCGTTGCCGTCTGCCCAGAACAAGAACTTTCTTGTCTTTAAGTGTTTGCAGCAGTCAACTACATCGGCTACAACTGCGCTTGCTGTTGGGAGCTTACCTGCGCCCTTGCCGTAGAATACTACATCGCCTGTGCAGTCGCCTCTTACCATAATGCCGTTGAACTCATAGTCAATGTTAGCAAGCTGGCTTTTGTTTGGTACAAACATAGGAGCAACGATTATATCAATCTTGCCGTCGTCGAGGCGCTTAACTCTGCCGATAAGTTTAATAACGCAGTTGTAAGCCTCTGCATATTTTACATCTTCAAGAGTAATTTCGGTGATGCCCTCTGTATGTACAAAGTTCGGATAAACATGCTTACCGAAAGCAAGGGAAGCAAGAATACAGATTTTGCGGCAAGCGTCGTGACCTTCAATATCTGCTGCAGGGTTTCTTTCGGCAAAGCGAGATCCTGTGCAAGTTTGAGGGCAGCGTCAAACTGCATACCGTCCTCAATCATCTTTGTGAGGATGAAGTTTGTTGTGCCGTTTAAAATACCTGCAATTTCATCAACAATATTTGCTACAAGGCACTGACTGATTGGGCGAATAATCGGAATACCGCCGCCAACCGATGCCTCAAATAAGAAGTTTACATTTTCGTCTTTTGCAATCTGTAAAAGCTCTGCACCGTGAGCCGCAACTAACTCTTTATTTGATGTTACTACGCTCTTGCCGGACTTAAGGCACTTCTTTACAAAGTCATATGCAGGGTTAAGACCGCCCATAACCTCAACAACAACTCTTACTTCTCTGTCGTTTAAGATGTCGTTAAAGTCCTTTGTAAATCTGTCGGCCAAAGGGCTGTCTGGAAATTCACGCAGGTCAAGAATGTGCTTTACATAAATTTCTTCTCCGATGCTTGCAAAAAGCTTCTGTTTGTGTGTTGTAAGAATTTCGCTACGCCTGAGCCTACAACGCCGTGGCCCATTATTGCTACTGAAATCATATTCTAAATCCTTTCCTTTCAGTTTGGAATTTATAACTCCCTTATGTATTAATGAAGAACTGCCTGTAAGCAGACAGTTCTTCAAGATAAACTGACTTAAGCTCCCGGAGCAGATACATCTCCGCCGCTTTCTTCAGGCTTAGGCTCTTCGCCGCCCTGGCTTTCGGCAGATGAGGTATCTCCGCCGCTTTCTTCAGGCTTAGGCTCTTCACCGCCGCCTTGGCTTTCGGCAGAAGAAGTATCTCCGTCGCCACCGCCTGAGTGATTTTCGTCACCGGAATAAGAACTGTCTGAATAATTAGATGATGAATCGTAATTATAATCATCGTAATCATCGGAATCGCTTGAGTCGTAGTAACCGTCCCAACCACCGTTTGAAGGCATATTGTCCTCTGTGTAATAACCGACATATTTGCCCGAAACATTTTCGGTTGACACAATAAGACCCGAATAAGGCTGTACTGTGCTTCAATAAGGTTAGACGGGAATTTGAAGTCCTTGTGCTCCATACCGCTTAAGTACGAGCTCATAACCTTGTTGAATGTGCTGGTTGCCACTGTTGTATTTGAAATTGTGTGTGGGTTGTCAAAACCTGTCCAAATTGCAAGAGTTGCGTAAGGTGACATACCGCAGAACCATGAGTCCTTGTCGGCATCGGTTGTACCTGTCTTACCGATAATATCCCAACCGCTGATTCTTGCCGAACCTGCGTTTGTATTGACTGAATTGGTTACATTATAGTGGAGAAGTCTGTTCATAATAGCGGCTGTTGTCGGAGAGTAAGCCTGCTTTGGAACAGCGTTTCTGTTGTCGATAATAATATTGTCTTCGGAGTCTGTGATGTAGTAGTAGGTATATGGGTTGTAGTAAAGACCGCCGTTGCCCATATAGCTGTAAGCTGATGCCATTTCACGGACTGTAACACCGCCTGTAAGACCGCCGATTGAAAGACCACCCGAGTTGTAAGCGTCCTCTTCGCTAAGGTGTGAAAAGCCCATTTTTGTAACTACCTGTTCGTAAGCCACGCTTGGACCGCCAATCATTTTCATAGCCTGCGCGGCTGTACCGTTTGAAGAAATTTCGATAGCATCAGGTAAAAGCATTGTGCCCTTGTAACCTGCGTACCAGTCTTAGGACCCGATACAAGTTCGCCGTATTCGTTGGTTTCGTACTTTTCAAGAGGTGCGTCCTCAATTTGAGATGAGAAGTAAAGCATCTTGTTGTCGATTGCATAAGGATAAACTACAACAGGCTTGATAGAAGAACCCGGCTGGAGAGATGACATTGTCGCTCTGTCCCAGCTTAAAGCCTCTGTCTTTTTGTTTGAGCTGCCTACGGTAGCGATTACTCTGCCGTCAAACCCCATAAGCGTCATAGCTATCTGTAATTCGGGGTCGTTGCTTTTGTCAATGTTTTGAGCCGCATTTTCCATCATTTCCTGTGCTCTTATATCCATAGCACAGTAGATTTTAAGACCCTCTGTGTAAAGCTTATCGGACGCAGCGTCCTCACTGATGTTGTAGTATTGTGCAAGGTCCTTTTGAGCGTCATAGAAAAGCTCGTCGATGTACCAGTTCTGAATGTAACCGTCGTCGTTGTCGTCTTCATCGTCACGATCGCTTGTGTAGCCTACAAAAGTCATATTTGCAGACTCTTTCATAGCGGCATCATATTCGTCCTCGGTGATTTTGCCCTGGTCATACATTTCGTTTATGATGATTTCTCGTCTGATTTTGTTATTTTCGGGATAAGTAAGAGGATTCCATTTTGACGGGTTCTGAGTAATGCCTGCAATAGCCGCACACTCGGCGATAGAGCAGTTTTCAATGCTCTTGTCAAAATAAAGCTGTGCTGCCGACTCAACGCCCTGACAGTTGTTGCCGAAGTTTACAACATTGAGGTAAGCCTCAAGAATTTCGTCCTTTGTATATTCGTTCTCAAGCTTGAGCGCTTTGCAGATTTCACGCATTTTTCTTGTGAGAGAAACTTCGTTGTCGTCTGTTATATTTTTGATAAGCTGTTGAGTAATTGTAGAACCGCCGTAAGAATCTGTGCCCGAGGCAAGACTTACTACGGCAGAGAGGGTTCTTGTCCAGTCAACTCCGTGGTGGTCGATGAAACGCTTGTCCTCAATGGAAACAACGGCGTCTTTCATAGCCTGCGGAATCTTTTGGTTGTCAACCCAAATTCTGTTTTCTGTGCTGTAAAGAGTTTGATACTGTTCAAACTTGCCGTCTGAATTTTGTACCATAATAAAACTTGTCTGGTTAAGCGATTTTGCTCTGAGGTCAATGCCTGTCGGTTCGGACGCAAGGCTCGCAATGTAAATTCCGAGCGAAATAGTTGCGATAAGACCCGCAACAACGCATACCGAGAAAATTGTAAAAATAAATTTACCGAGCGCCTTGAAAAATCTTTTTATCGGATTTACCTTGCGAACGGCAGGGTTAATCTCCGGCTGAATATCTTTATATTGACTGATGTCTGTTTCACGCTTGTTACGCATAATTTCTCCTTCTTTGACAAAAACAAAGTTAATCTCTTAAATTTTATCCAAAAACAAAAAATATCAGTTAATGATTATTATACCACTTGAGAATAAAAAAATAAATATAAAAAGCCAAATTTTTCTTAAAAAATAAGCCTTTTACAAAGGAAAATTTTATATAATATAATGTAATATATGTATAATAATACAAATAAGCGGAAATATATAGTTAAAACAGTTAAAAATAAAGCTGAATTTATTGCTGAGAAAGTATTGAATTTAGCAAATTACAGGGAGTTTTTGATGTGAAAAAGCTTATTTGCGTAACAGGAATCATATTAATAGCTTGTGCGGTAACGGGAAATTTATTTACCGCAGGTACAGATGCGTCGGCTCAAACCGTACAGCAGAGCAATACCGAGGATAAGTGTGAGGAAGATGTTTTTATCCTGAAAATAGAGGACGGCTATCTGAATGTTTACTATAAAGAAAGTGGTAATATTTACCTGAAAACGGGAACTATGTCCTCAAATTTGCCGAAAAGCGATGTAATGCAACTTGAAAAAGGTGTTGAAATTACAGGGAAGGAAGCGCTTAGAAGAGCAGTGGAGGACTATTGCAGTTAAAGATTTTTAAAAGTTATTAATAAACTATGTGGATTGCCAATAAAAATAAAAAAGATTAAAATTGCTTGTTGATGTAAACTATACTATTTTGAATTATGTCTATTGACAATTTATGTAATTTGCGGTAGTATTTAATTAATAGTGTAAAACTGCAATTATGAACAAATGTTGTTTTGCGTTATGCTCAAAAACACAAAGCAGACGCAGAAATACAAAAAAGGAGAATGTACATATGATTTCTACCGTTATTGATAAATCACTCGGTCTTGAATTTCCTATTTTTCAGGGCGGTATGGCTTGGGTAGCAGACGCTTATCTTGCAGCCGGTGTTTCAAACGCAGGCGGTCTCGGCCTTATTGCCGCAATGAATTCAAACGGAGAACAGCTCCGTGCCGAAATTAAAAAGTGTAAAGAACTTACAGACAAGCCTTTCGGTGTAAATATTATGCTTATGAGTCCATTTGCAGAAGAGGTTTCCGATGTTGTTGTTGAAGAGGGCATTAAGGTAGTTACAACAGGCGCAGGCAACCCCGGCAAATATATGAAAAAATGGCTTGAGGCAGGTATTAAGGTTATTCCTGTTGTTCCAAGTGTGGCACTTGCAAGAAAATGGAAAAAGACGGTGCGTTTGCCATAATTGCCGAGGGCGGAGAATCAGGCGGTCATGTAGGTGACCTCACAACTATGGCACTCGTTCCTCAGGTTGTTGACGCAGTAAAAATTCCTGTTATTGCGGCAGGCGGTATTGCAGACGGCAGACAGATTGCGGCAGCTTTATGCTCGGCGCAGTGGGTGTGCAGGTAGGCACAAGATTTTTGGTTGCCACAGAATGTACAATCGCACAGGAGTACAAGGACAAAATCATAAAGGCAAAGGATATTGATACAGTTGTAACAGGTAAAAGACTCGGCCATCCTGTTCGTGCTATCCGTAATTCCTTTACCCGTGAATATACAAAGGCAGAATACAACTCATCGGAAGTAAGTGACGAAGAACTTGAAAAGATGGGTGTCGGCAGATTAAGACTTGCTGTAAGAGAGGGCGATGTTTCGCACGGTACGGTTCTTGCAGGTCAGGTTGCCGCAATGGTAAAAAAAGAACAGCCTGCAAGAGAAATCATTACAGAAATGTTTGCTCAGGCTGAAGAAGTATTGAATGGAGCTACAAAATGGGTAAAATAGCATTTGTTTTTTCAGGCCAGGGCGCACAGTACAGCGGAATGGGCAAGGAACTTTACAATTCCTCTGCCGCAGCCAAAAGCGTATATGATATGGCAGACGGTATCCGCAAAGGTACATCTGCACAGTGTTTTGAGGGTACAACAGAAGAACTCTGCAAAACAGTAAACACACAGCCTTGTGTATTTACGGCAGACCTTGCTGCTGCGAGATTCCTTGAAGAAAAGGGTGTTAAGGCTGACTGCGTTGCAGGCTTTTCACTCGGCGAAATTGCGGCTCTTGCTTTTTCGGGTATTCTTTCGGACGAAGAAGCTTTCAAACTCGTTTGCAAGAGAGGCGAGCTTATGGATAAGGCGGCGACCAAAAATCCGGGTGCGATGGCTGCCGTAATGAAAATTACTCCCGAAAAGTTGAAGAAGTTTGCAAGGACTTTGACAAGACATATCCTGTAAACTATAACTCGCCTGCACAGACAGTTGTTGCTACAACAAGCGAAAATGCAGAGGCTTTCTGCGAGGCTGTCAAAGCAGCGGGCGGCAGAGCAAAATTGCTTGCGGTAAGCGGTGCTTTCCATTCACCGTTTATGGCAGATGCGGCAAAGGGCCTTGCGGAGTATATGCAGGACATTGAGTTTGCACAGCCTAAAGTAACAATTTATTCAGACTATACAGCAAAGCCGTACGAGGGTGACTACAAGGAACTTGTAAGAGCACAGGTAGAAAATCCCGTAAGATGGCAGACAATTGTTGAAAATATGATTAAAGACGGTGTTGACACATTTATTGAAATCGGTGTCGGCAAGACTTTAACAGGACTTATCAAGAGAATTGACAACAGCGTTAAGGCTTTCAAGGTGGAAACACCCGCTGATTTTGAAGCACTTGACCTTTGATTTTGGAGGATATTATGAAATTTGAAAACAAGACAGCCGTTATTACAGGCGGTTCAAGAGGTATCGGTCTTGCAATAGCTAAAAAACTTGCAAGTCAGGGCGCAAACATTGCTATTCTTTATGTTGGCGATGAGAGCGAGGGCATTGCCGCAAAAGAGGCTCTTGCAGAGTACAACACAAAGGTTGAGCAGTATTTCTGCGATGTTTCCGATTTTAACGCATCAAAAGAGGTTGTTGACAAGGTAATCGAGGAATTCGGCGGAATTGATATTCTTGTAAATAACGCAGGTATCACCCGTGACAAGCTCGTTCTCAATATGGACGAAAAAGACTTTGACGCAGTAATCGGCGTAAACCTCAAGGTACATTCAATATGATTAAGCATACCTACAAGCACTTTATGAAAAAACGCTACGGCAGAATTGTAAGCACATCTTCTGTTGTAGGTATTATGGGTAATGCGGGTCAGGCTAACTATTCGGCATCTAAGGCAGGCATTATCGGTATGACAAAGTCTGTTGCCAAAGAGCTTGCAGGCAGAGGCGTTACTGTTAATGCCGTTGCTCCGGGTTACATCGGCACAGATATGACAAACGCACTTTCAGACAAGGTAAAAGACGCTATGAAAGCACAGATTCCTGCAAAGCGTATCGGTACACCTGAAGATGTTGCAAATGTAGTTGCGTTCCTCTGCTCTGATGACGCCGCCTATGTAACAGGCGAAGTTATCAAAGTTGACGGCGGACTTGCAATGTAATCGGAGGTGTTTTAATGAGAAGAGTAGTAGTAACAGGTATGGGTGCAATCACCCCTGTAGGTAACGATATAGATACAATGTGGGCAAATATGCTCGCAGGCGTAAACGGTGTTGAAAAAATCACATCATTTGATACTTCTGACCTCAAGGTTCACCTTGCAGGTACTGTAAAGAACTTTGAGCCGGAAAAATATATTGAAAAAAGAGAGTTAAGAAAGCTCGATATTTACTGTCAGTACGCTATTGCGGCAGCACAGCAGGCTGTAGACGACAGCGGAATCCTCGGTAATATTAACGAGGAGCGTTTCGGTGTGTACATCGGCGCAGGTATCGGCGGACTTCACTCATTTGTAAACAATGTAACTGCACTCAACGAGGGCGGTCCGAGAAAGGTATCTCCTTTCTTTATTCCGATGATGATCGGTAACATTGCCACAGGTAATGTAGCTATCCGCTTTAAAGCAAAGGGTGTTTCACTTTCGGTTATGAGCGCTTGTGCAACAGGTACACACTCAATCGGTGAGGCTTTCCACGCAATTAAGGACGGTTATGCAGACGCAATCATTGCAGGCGGTACAGAGGCGGTTATCGCTCCTCTTACAATCGCAGGCTTCCAGAATATGAAGGCTCTTTCCACAAACGAAGATCCCGAAACAGCATCACGCCCGTTTGATAAAAACCGTGACGGTTTCGTAATGGGCGAGGGCGCAGGTATGCTCGTACTTGAAGAATATGAGCACGCAAAGGCAAGAGGCGCTAAGATTTATGCTGAATTTGCAGGTTACGGCAATACTTGTGACGCTCACCATGTTACAGCTCCCGACCCTGAGGGTGCAGGACTTGCAAGAGCAATCAAAATTGCTATGGCAGAGGCCGGCACAACCGATGACGATCAGCTTTATATCAATGCTCACGGTACTTCAACCCACTTAAACGACCTTACCGAAACAATGGCGTTCAAGTCGGCTCTCGGCGAAAAGGCTTACGATGCAAATATCAGCTCAACAAAGTCAATGACAGGTCATATGCTCGGCGCAACAGGCGCAATCGAAGCTATTGTTTCTGTTCTTACTCTCCGTGACGG
>ENA-OQCN01000577-OQCN01000577.1-human-gut-metagenome-genome-assembly--contig:-NODE-577-length-19626-cov-2.996359_pt1 | contig 19626 bp, 28 predicted proteins | sample MGYA00242497_ERZ504576 | MGnify/ENA primary metagenome ERZ504576 (study PRJEB26092, sample SAMD00036296) | human gut metagenome | host: Homo sapiens | study: EMG produced TPA metagenomics assembly of... | reverse complement strand
CTGGAAGCTGCCACAGAGGACACAGCCTCAGAAGAGGTGGCACTGGAAGCCGTGCTGGAAGCTGCACCGCAGCCTGCCAGCAGCCCGGCAGCCAGAGCGGCACTGATCACAACGGCCAGAAATTTATGCATGGTTTTCATAGAAAAAGAACTCCTTTGTTTGTTTTCCGCGCGCTGCGCGCAGGGTCTATCATATCATGGGTGCGCCCAAAAATCAAGCACAGCGCAGATACGATGATGCACCAGCGCTGTGCCGTTGTTTGATCGTTACTTTTCCAAAAACGCCTTCTGGTAGCTTGCAAAGGCACCGATCTGGTTGGCCTCGCTCAGGAACCGGCAGGGCACGATCTCCGGGCGGGGCAGGCAGCTGGCCTGCGCTTCGCTGAAGGGATGGCCCCGCAGGATGTACTCCTCATAGACCTCGTTCAGGGTCTCCACAAGGATGGGCTCTTGCTGATGCCGCCGCCGATGGCCACCTTTTCCAGATCCAGCAGAACGTTCAGGTTGTAGATCTGCACGGCAACGGCCCGGCAGAAGCTGCGCAGGGCCTCGTTGGCCTCGGCCTCCCCGGCGTGGACCGCCTCAAAGAAGATGCGTCCATCCATGGCGCATCGGCGGGCAGGCCCTTGCGGGCGCGGTAGCCGCTCAACAGGCCGCTGGTACTGCACTGGCAGGCAACGCTCTTTGCGGGGTCGCTCCAGGCATCGGCGTTGGTGTTCATAAAGCTGTACTCGCCTGCCGTGCAGTCCCGGCCGCGCACCAGCTTCCCATCAATGATCAGGCCGCCGCCCACACCGGTGCCGATGATGAACACTGCTGCGTTTCTGCAGCCCTTCAGCACACCCCGCTCCAGCTCTGCAATGGCGGCCGCTTTGCCGTCATTCTCGATCCAGACACGGCAGCCGCAGGCTCGGCCAGCGGGGCCCACAGGCGTGCCACATTGTAGGCCAGCAGGGTGCCCCGCCGCCCTTGACCACGCCCCGCTCGGCATCAATGAACCGGGCAGGCTCAGGCAATGCCGTCCACCTCGTCCTTGTGGGGCAGGTAGATCTCCCGCAGTGTTCAGGAAGTGTTCCTGCGAATCCGCCGGGGTAGGCGTGCTGCCCGTATCGGTCCGGTTCAGCTGCTCATCCATCACGGAATACTTGATCCCGGTGCCGCCCACATCAAAAACCATTACTTTCATGTACAGACCCTCCTGCGCTTTTTTCTATTATTGCAAATCGCTCTCCAAATGTAAAGAGCCCTGCGCTCCGCCATGCCGGAAAACAAAAAAATCCCGCACTGCGGCAAAGCAAAACGCAGCGCGGGAACGAAGATAGCTTAATTCAGGATCGTGTCAGCGCTCAGCGGGCGACAACATACTTGTGCAGGGTCTTGCGGACTGCGCCGTTGCCAGCGTACAGCTCCTTGACCATGCCCTCGATCTGCTCACCCAGGCCGACCTCGTACAGATCAACACCGAACACATCGGCACGGCTGTACAGGTTCTTCAGGCAGCTGAAGTCCTGCTCGCCTTCCTTGACCTCCAGAGGAGCACGATGGCCTGCAGTTCAGCCAGCAGCGGATCGGTGGAAGCTCAAAGGCCTGACCATTGTCATCGATGCCTTCAGGTAGCGGGCATAGCCTGCCAGCACCAGCGGGATCAGCACCAGGTTGGACTTGTCCAGACCGCGTGCCTGATATGCCTTGATGGTCTCGCCGAAGCGGATGGCCAGCTTCTGAGAGGTATCGGTAGCGATACGCTGGGGAGCATCGGGCATGAAGGGGTTGGGCAGGCGGCGGTTGATGACAGCACCGATGAACTCATAGGGGTTCAGGACACCGGGATCAACGACCACGGGCATTGCCTCGATATAACCGATCTTCTGGATGAAGGAACGCAGATCCTCGTCGGCCATCTCGGCGCTGATGAGGGTGTAGCCCAGCATGCAGCCGTAGATGGACATTGCGGTGTGCAGGGGGTTCAGGCAGGTGCACACCTTCATCTTCTCGATCTTGTCAACGGTCTCGCGGTCGCAGTACAGCACACCGCCCAGCTCCAGCGGGGGACGGCCGTTGGTGTAGTGATCCTCGATGCACAGGTACTGGGTCTCCTCTGCGTTGACAAAGGGAGCAGTAAAGGTGTGCTTCTCGGTCACGATGGTGTAGTTGTCCTCAAAGCCGTCCTTGGCCAGCATATCCTGGACCTTTGCGTCGGGACGGGGGGTGATCTTGTCGATCATGCTCCAGGGGAAGGTGATCTTGGTCTCGTCCTGAACGTATGCCAGGAACTCAGCGGGAACCAGACCCTGCTCGACCCACTTGGAAGCATAGGCGTGGACAGCGCTCTTGACCTTGTCGCCGTTGTGAGAGCAGTTATCCATGCTCTGAACGGTCAGGGGCAGCTTGCCGGCCTTGAAGCGCTCATACAGCAGAGCGGTGACCTTGCCCATGGCCAGAACGGGGGTCAGGCCGCGCTCCAGGTCAGCAGGAGCAACGCCGTAGCCTTCTCGGTGATGGTGAAGGAGATCATCTGCAGGCTGGGGTTCTGGAAGATCTCGACCAGACGAGCCCAATCCTCGCCAAAGGAGTAATCAGCCTTCAGGCTCTCAGTCACGGAAGCAATGACCTTCTTCTCGATGTCGCCGGTGGACTTCAGGCAGACCAGCAGGCTCAGGTTGTCGTAGGGCTGGTAAGCCTTGTCGATGATCTCGTAGTCAAAGCTCTCAGCAACGATGACACCGCGGTCATACTTGCCGCTGTTCAGGGCCTCGTTCAGGATGGCAGCGGGGAAGGCACGGAAAATATTGCCTGCGCCGAAGTGCACCCAAGTGGGCTCTGCGTGGGTCTTGGCCTTGACAGCCTCCACGTCAAACTTGGGCAGCTCGTAGCCCTTTTCTGCCCACTCGGCGGACAGATTGCCGTTCTTGATATCAGACAGCTTCATAATAGTGCTCAGCCTTTCTTTTTCTCTTCATCCAGACGGTCCAGCAGATCCCAGACACCCAGCATGTACTGGATACCCAGAGCACGGTCATACTTGCCGTAACCGGGGCGGCAGTTGCCGGGGCCTTCCTCCCACAGCTGACGGCCGTGGTCGGGGCGGATATAGCCTCGTAGCCGCAGTCATGGTAGGCGCGCAGGATCTCGATGATGCCGGTCTCGCCGCAGCAGTCGCGGTGAGCAGCCTCGGAGAAGTCTCCATTGGGGAAGTGGTGGATGTTGCGGATGTGAGCAAATGCAATGCGGTCGCAGTGCTTGCGGACGATCTCGGCAACATTGTTGTTGGGGTTTGCGTTCAGGCTGCCGGAGCACAGGGTCAGGCAGTTGTACTCGTCGTCCACCATGCTCAGGAAGCGGTCGATGCTCTCAGCATCCACCAGCAGGCGGGGCAGGCCGAAGATATCCCAAGGGGGGTCGTCCATGTGGATGGCCATCTTGATGTCGCACTCGCGGCAGGTGGGCATCAGAGCTTCCAGGAAGTACTTCAGGTTCTCCCACAGCTTTTCCTTGGTGACAGGAGCATAGGCCTTGAACAGCTCGTCCAGCTTTGCCATACGCTCGGGCTCCCAGCCGGGGAAGGTCATGTTGTACTTCTCGGTGAAGCCCAGGATGTAGTCGGCCATGGCCTTGTAATCGTCCTGGATCATGTCCTTCTGGTAGAACAGAGCAGTGGAGCCGTCGCCGACGGGGTGGAACAGGTCGGTACGGGTCCAGTCAAAGATGGGCATGAAGTTGTAGCAGATGACCTTGACACCGAACTTGGACAGGTTGCGGATGCACTGCTTGTAGTTCTCGATGTACTTGTCGCGGGTGGGCAGGCCGATCTTGATGTCATCGTGGACATTGACAGACTCGACCACGTCCATGTCGAAGCCGTAGGCGTGGATCTGATCGGCGACCTTCTGGATCTCGTCGATCTCCCAGATCTCACCGGGCATCTTGTTGTGCAGTGCCCAGACGATGCTGGTCACGCCGGGAATCTGCTTGATGTCGTTGAGGGTGATGGGATCGTTGCCCTCACCGTACCAACGCCAACCCATTTTCATAGGCATAGTGGGTTCCTCCTTGTTTGTTGCTTTGCTTCTTAAATGCCGCGGCGGATGCGTGGCACACTCTTGCTTATATTCTAATATATCAGTTTCAAATTGGCAATTGACGTTTTGACAAGTTTTGATGTTTTTTCTTGTATACTTTACACAAAGAAACGACCATGCATGGGATTTTGCCCCCATCCGGCCGCAAAATACACGCATTGGGCAGTTTGACGAAAGAAATTTTTACCAGGTATCACCGTTGCCGATAAAATAATCCGGGTGGGCGGCACGGGCCTGATCCACACTGAGCTTATACCGGTGCAGATGTTCACTCAGTGCCCGGCTCACATCCTCCTCCGTGCCGTGGAGCACAGCCTCCAGGATGCGGGTGTGGGCACCACAGACCGATTTGTTCTCATCCGTCTGCAGGCTGAACTTGCGCAGCCGCTCGATGTGCTGAAAGGTGGAAAGCATGTGGTCAAAGTGTCCTTCCATGCCGCAGAGCTCAAAGGCGCGGCGGTGGAAGGCGTTGTCCAGATCCAGCATCCGGGTCTCGCGGTTCTCGGCCTCCGGGTGGCTTTCCAGCACACGGTACTGCTCGATCAGCAGCCGGTAGGCTCTCTCCTGCTCACCGGTCAGGCGGCCCCGGATCCGGTTCAGGAGCTCTTTTTCCAGCGTGAAGCGCGCAAACTGCTCCATCTCCATCAGCTCCAGATCAATGGGGGCCACATAGGTGCCGCTCTGGGGCTTGATGGTCACCATGTGGGCAATGTTGAGCATGATCAGCGCTTCCCGCATGGGGGTGCGGCTGATGCCCAGTTCCTGGGCCAGCTCGTGGTCGTTCAGTTCATCCCCGGGTTTGAGCTCCATGGTGATGATCCTGCTGCGGATGGTTTCGTAGGCTGCCTCGCGGGCGCTCCGAACTGCCATACTGTCTTCGCTCCTTTTGTGCTTCTGCACGCCTGTTATCTTTGTGTTTTACTAATATATCAGTCTTATTTTTATTGTACCCCACACGCTTTGTCCGCGTCAATTGGGAAACTGCCAAAATTAGGAACTTTTTCTTGTCAATCCTGCCGCTTTTTTCCACGGGCCATAAAGGATCACGCCCCACACAGCCGCCAGCGCCAGACCGCAGACCACGTCAATGATGGAATGCTGCTTGGTGAACACGGTGGAAGCGCAGATGAGCGCCGCCCACACCCAGGCCGCTGCTTTGAGCCAGGGGCGCTGCTTTGTCAGCGTGCTGCCCGAAAAGGCAATGGCCATGCAGGCCGTGCTCTGGCAGTGGATCGAGGGGCAGACGTTGACTGAGGCATCCGCTTTCCAGATGAGCTGCATCAAAGTCATGGCAAAATTCTCCCGGCCGATGGCTTCTGGCGTGGGACGGATGTCAAGGCCGTTGGGCAGTACCATATAAATAATGAGGCAGAGCGTCATGCCCGAGAACATCATCAGGCAGAGCTTGTCATAGCTGGCGGTATCGAACCACCACAGCAGGGCCGTGACCGCCGCCAACAGCACGAACCAACTGCAATACGGAAAAATGAACCACTCGTTGAAGGGGATGAGGTCATCCACCGGGGAGTGGATGATGTATTTGGGGTCGGTGACGGTCAGATCCAGCCAGAAGAACCAGATGAGGTAGACCACCCAGTAAGCCTGATACCACAGGTGGGGCTTGAGCCGCGTGCGCAGAGTCTTTGCCTTCATATTCTTTTCTCCTATAAAATCACTCGCCGCATAGCGATTATTTTAACACAGAACCAGCGCTTGCGCAAATATTATTTATGAGATAAAATAAGAGTATCCGCCTCTCCCCTGTCACCTGTTGCGGCAGCTCCCCTGCCAGGGAAGCCATGTTTCCGCTGCTGCCGGAGAGGTTCTTAAGTCAAAGGAGAAACTATGTCACCTTCTACCCCGATCCGTCTTGTCGCCCTTGATCTGGACGGCACCCTGCTCGATTCCCAGAGCCAGATCCTCCCCCCGCACCCGGCAGGCCATTGCCGATGCCGTCGGGCGCGGGGTCATCGTGCTGCCCTGCACCGGGCGGCCCTTGCCAGCCTGCCGCCGTTGGTGGCGCAGCTGCCCGGCATCCGGTACGCCATCACCGCCAACGGTGCCGCTGTCTGGGATATGGGCACAGACCCGCTGGGTGCCGTATACAGCCGCTATGCCGATGCGGCCCAGCGTCCGACCCATGAACCGGTTCTGCTGGAGCGTCATTGTTTGCCCCCGGAAACCGCCCGGGAAGTGTTTGCCCTCTACCGGGAATATCATGGCCCACTGAGCATTTTTTCGGACGGGCGCTCTTATTTGGACGGTACCGGTATGGCCCTGTTTCAGGACCGTCATATCCAGCGCCATTCCACCGAGGCCAGACAGCCGGACGATGGCCGTACCCATGTTGTGCGGGATCTGGACGAATGCTGAGCCGCCACGCCCACGAAGTGGAAAAGTTCTGCATGTTCTTCGACAGCGCGGAGATCGCGCAGGCAGCCCTCCCCCGCTTCCGGGCCCTGCCGGGCGTGGAAGCCGTGCAGGGGGCGCCGGACAACGTGGAGGTCACCGCCCAGGGCGTGGACAAGGGCACGGCCCTGCTGGCATTGGCAGACATGCTGGGCATCCCGCGGGAGGCCACCCTTGCCATCGGCGACAGCGACAACGACCGCGCATGCTGGCCCGGGCCGGTGTGGCCGCCGTGATGGCTAACGCTCTGCCGAGATCCGGGCACTGGGGGATATCGTCAGCACCTGCGACAATGACCACGATGGCGTTGCAGAGCTGTTTGAGCGGCTCGGACTGTGACCGTTGGGCATTTTTGTGCAATGTATACAAGCTCTTATGCAAAACATTGTGCTTGTTGAGCATTACCAAAAGCGGCCGGGTCGTTTATACTAATACTGTGAACGTATGGCGGGGAGAGTGTGCCCATCCGGCCCTGCCCCGCCTGAGTGTCAAATAAAAAGGAGAAATGCGTTATGAATCCCATCGTTGAAAAGGTCTATCAGATCGGCATTATCCCTGTTATCGCCTTCAACAGCGTGGACGAGGCCCTGCCCCTGTGCAAGGCTCTGGCCGAGGGCGGTCTGCCCGCAGCGAGGTCACTTTCCGCACTGCATGTGCTGAGGAGTGCATCCGCAAGATCCACGAAGAGATGCCCGAGATGCTGCTGGGTGCAGGCACTGTCCTGACCTGTGAGCAGGCTGACCGTGCAATGGCAGCTGGTGCTTCCTTCATCGTTGCTCCCGGCTTTGACCCCGAGGTCTGCAAGCACGTCATCGACAAGGGCGGCATTATGATGCCCGGTACCGCTTCTGCCGGCGAGATGCAGCAGGCCATGAACATGGGCTGCGAGGCCCTGAAGTTCTTCCCCGCTGAGGCAAACGGCGGTGTCGGTATGCTGAAGAACATCGGCGCTGCCCTGAAGGGCGCACGCTGGATGTGCACCGGCGGTGTCAACGCAAAGAACGTCAACGATTACCTGGGCTACGACCAGATCTTCGCTGTCGGCGGCACCTGGATGTGCAAGAGCGATGTCATCAAGGCTGGCGACTGGGCAAAGATCACTGCTCAGAGCAAGGAAGCTGTTGACACCATGCTGGGCCTGCGCCTGCACCATGTCGGCATCAACACCGGCAACGAGGAAGAGGCCATGAAGGTCGCCACCCTGCTGGGCGGTCTGCTGAACATGAAGGTTGCTCCCGGCAACTCCAGCATCTTTGTGGGCAACAAGGAATTCGAGATCATGAAGAAGCCCGGCCGCGGCACCAATGGCCACATTGCCATCGCCTGCAACAACGTTGACCGTGCCATCTATCACCTGTCTCAGCGCGGCGTGAAGTTCGATCTGGACAGCAAGAATGTCAAGAACGGCAAGACCATCGCCTGCTACTTTGCTGACGAGATCGCCGGCTTTGCAATGCACCTGGTCCAGGCCTGAGTTCCTGCGCATTTCCACGGCGTTTCCCGCCGCACCGGTCCACCCTGCGGCGGGTGATATAAAACACATCTGATTATAAAGGAGAACACCACAATGAAAGTCGTTACTTTTGGCGAACTGATGGTCCGTCTGCAGCCGTTCAACTATGAGCGCTTTGTCCAGGCTAACAGCCTGGAGTTCACCTTCGGCGGCGGCGAGGCCAACGTTGCTGTTTCTCTGGCCAACTACGGCCTGGACGCAGCTTTCGTCACTAAGCTGCCCGCACACGCCATCGGTCAGGCCGCTGTCAACAGCCTGCGCCGCTACGGCGTTGACACCAGCATGATCACCCGTGGCGGTGACCGCGTTGGTATCTACTACAACGAGAAGGGCGCTTCTCAGCGTGGTTCTGTCTGCATCTACGACCGTGCCAACAGCGCTATCCAGCTGGCACAGCCTTCCGATTTCGATTGGGAGAAGATCTTTGAGGGCGTGGATTGGTTCCACTTCACCGGCATCACCCCGGCTCTGGGCGAGAATGTTGTTGAAATCTGCCGCGAGGCTGCAAGGCTGCTAAGGCTCACGGCGTGAAGATCAGCTGCGACCTGAACTACCGCGGCAAGCTGTGGACCCGTGAGCAGGCTCGTGCTGCCATGACCGATCTGTGCCAGTACGTTGATGTCTGCATCTCCAACGAGGAGGACGCAAAGGACGTGTTCGGCATCGAGGCCGAAGCTACCGATATCTACGGCGGCAAGCTGAATGCTGAGGGCTACAAGAGCGTTGCCAAGCAGCTGGCTGACAAGTTCCACTTCGAGAAGGTCGCTATCACCCTGCGTGAGAGCCACAGCGCTTTCGACAACGGCTGGAGCGCTATGCTGTACGATGTTGCTTCCAACGAGTACTGCTTCTCCAAGAAGTACGACCTGCACATCATCGACCGCGTTGGCGGCGGCGACTCCTTCGGCGGCGGCTGATCTACAGCCTGCTGACCGGCAAGAGCACGCAGGAAGCTGTTGAGTTCGCTGTTGCTGCTTCTGCTCTGAAGCACTCCATCGAGGGCGACTACAACATGATGACCGTGTCCGAGGTCGAGAAGCTGGCTGGCGGCGACGGTTCCGGCCGTATCCAGCGCTAAGCAAGCGTTACAGGAGGTCGTCCGCAATGGATATCCGTTATTCCTGCAACCAGAAAGATTTCAAGCGCTATACCACCGAGGAAATGCGGGACGAGATGCTCATCACCGGCCTGTACAAGGCAGATGAAGTTGTTGCCGTTTACAGCCATGTGGACCGCATGGTCACGCTGGGCTGTATGCCGGTGCACGAGACCGTGTCCATCGACAAGGGCATCGATATCTGGGCAAACTTCGGCACCCACTATTTCCTGGAGCGCCGCGAGATCGGTATGTTCAACATCGGCAAGGATTCCACCGGTATCGTGGTGGCTGACGGCGTGAAGTACGAGCTGGGCTACAAGGACTGCCTGTACATCACCAAGGCACCAAGGAAGTCACCTTTGCTTCCGCCGACCCGGAGCATCCCGCCAAGTTCTACATGGTATCCGCTCCCGCACATTGCTCTTACGAGACCCGCCTGATCAAGATGGCCGATGCAAACCATCGTCCTCTGGGCAGCGTCGAGACCTGCAATAAGCGCACCATCAATCAGTTCATCCACGGATGTGCTGAAGACCTGCCAGCTGAGCATGGGTATGACCGAACTGGAATCCGGTTCCAACTGGAACACGATGCCCAGCCACACCCACGAGCGGCGCATGGAAATTTATACCTACTTTGAACTGCCCGAGGGGCAGGTGGTGTTCCACATGTGCGGCGAGCCTACCCAGACCCGCCACATCGTGATGCACAACGAGGATGCTGTCATCAGCCCTTCTTGGAGCATTCACAGCGGCGTAGGCACCTCGAACTATACGTTTATCTGGGCAATGGGCGGCGAGAACATGGAGTTTGACGACATGGATAACATCGCTACCACTGACCTGCGCTAAAAGCACCATACACAAGCCCCCGTACCGGGTCCACCGGTACGGGGGCTTTTTTGCTAAAAAATTAACTTGAACTCTCCGTCATTGCTGCGCGATGCCACCTCTCCCGAAGGGCGAGGTTTTTATCCATCTTTCCTCAACGTATCTAAAAGCTCCCCCTTCGGGGGAGCTGGCTGCGAAGCAGACTGAGAGGTATTTAACTTGAGAAGGAGAAAATCATGGATCTTTCCGCTTTCAACCTGCAGGGCAAGGTGGCTCTGATCACCGGCGGTGCCCACGGCATCGGTTTTTCCATCGCCGAAGGCATGGCCCAGTGCGGTGCAACCGTCTGCTTCAACTGCTCTTCCGAAGCAAGCCTTGAAAAGGGCCTTGCAGCATACAAGGCAGTCGGCATCGACGCACACGGCTATGTGGCCGACGTGTCCGATGAGGACGCTGTGAACGCATGGTTGCAAAGATCAAGGCCGAGGTGGGCCCTGTGGACATTCTGGTAAACAATGCCGGCCTGATGAAGCGCGTGCCCATGATCGAGATGAGCCACGCCGACTTTATGCGGGTCATCGATGTGCATGTAGGCGGTGCCTTCAACTGCTCCAAGGCCGTTCTGCCGGACATGATGGAAAAGCGCGAGGGCAAGATCATCAACATCTGCTCCATGATGAGCGAGCTGGGCCGCGAGACCGTCTCCGCCTACGCTGCCGCCAAGGGTGCACTGAAGATGCTCACCAAGAACATCGCCTCCGAGTACGGCGAGTACAACATCCAGTGCAACGGCATGGGCCCCGGCTACATTGCCACCGCCCAGACCGCACCCCTACGGGAGGTGCAGCCGGACGGCAGCCGCCACCCCTTCGACCAGTTCATCACCGCCAAGACCCCCGCAGGCCGCTGGGGTGAGCCGGACGACATGGTGGGCCCCTGCGTGTTCCTTGCAAGCCACGCTTCCGACTTTGTGAACGGTCAGATCCTGTACGCCGACGGCGGCATTCTGGCTTACATCGGCCGCCAGCCAAGTAAGACCATTTGGTGCTGCGCCTTCTTTAACCTTCCGACCAGACAGCTCTGTGCAGATCAAGATCTGCATGGGGCTGTCTTTTTACGAAACGGCAAGCAGCCTTTCCTACAAAACTTTGCTTCATGTCAACTCATGTTAAAATGTTCCAATTTCATGTCAAATTGGTAACAGTTCCTGTTTCATCGTTCAAAATGCACATAGGCGTCTTGATTTTTTGTCGAAATTCCCGTATAATCGTCTTCATCATCCATCACACCCTGTTGGTTGATCTGAATACGAAGAAATTTCAAAGGAGTATATTTCACATGAAACTCAAGAACATTGCGATCGTTGCTGCCGCTGCAGCACTGGCTGTTGGCATGACCGCCTGCGGTTCTTCTGCATCCTCCACCGCCGCTTCCTCTTCTGTAGCTTCTTCTGCTGCCGCTTCTTCCGAGGCTGCAAGCTCTGAGGCTGCTTCCAGCGAAGCAGCTGAGCCCACTACCGCTGAGTACACCGTGTACAACACCACCGGTTCTACCGTCACCGAGCTGTACCTGTACGATGCAGGCAGCGACGAGAAGGGCGACAATCTGGCCGGCGAGAACGGTCTGGCTGACGGCGAAAACATCGTCATCACCCGCGATGTGGAGGCCGACAAGCAGTCCGACGTGACCTACATTCTGGAGTTCACCACCGAGGACGGCCAGACCCAGAGCTTTGAGACCCTGCACTACGAGGTCGCTCCCATCTCCCTGCTGAGTGTGGATGCCGCTGCAGGTGCTACCCCCATCGCTTTTACTGCACCGGAAAAGTAAAAACTGTTTCATCCTTGCAAAACGGGAAAGTCTGCGGCTTTCCGTTTTATTTTTGCCAAAAGAGGGCTGAGGCTGTCATTTTCCCTTGCAATCACGCCAAAAATCCGCTATCATAGACGCAAATACGTTCCCTTGCGGCATAAAGGGAGTAAAGGAGTGGATTTTCTTATGGCAGAAAAAGAAGTGAAAGGCATCAAAAAGTTTTTTGAAGAGTTCAAGGCCTTTGCCATGCGCGGCAATGTGCTGGATATGGCAGTCGGTGTTGTGATCGGCGGTGCCTTTACCGCCATCGTCAACTCACTGGTGAACGACATCATCAACCCCTCCATCGGCCTGTTTTTCAACGCCGATTTCTCGGACGTCGGCATCCATGTGGGTGACGTGATGATCGGCATTGGTTCCTTTATCAATGCCATCATCAACTTCCTGATCGTGGCCTTTGTGCTGTTTGTGGTCATCAAGACCATCAATGCCCTGCACAAGAAGCCTGCTGAGCCGGAAGCTCCCGCAGAGCCCACCACCAAGGTGTGCCCCTACTGCCAGAGCGAGATCTCTATCAAGCAGTGCCGCTGCCCCCACTGCACCAGTAAGCTGGAGGCTTCCCGGAGATCAACAATTAAATTTTGAATGGCCTCCGCTTTGCTCTGGCCATATTCAGCGGAATCATTTTCTAAATTACAAATCGGGAAAGTCTGCGGACTTTCCCGATTTGTTTTTCACCCGCGGAGCCGCAAAGGCAAACAGCATAATCAACGCAAAACCTCCCTGCCCGGCCGCAGTCGCTGCGGTTCCAGAGCGGGGAGGTTTTACTTTATCCGGGAAAATGTGAAAAATCAGTCCGGTGAAGCTTTACTTGACCTTGGTCAGGTCGGCCAGCTTGTGGAAGATCTCGGTGTTGTCGAACACGCCGCCGAACTTCTCCGCACCCACGCCGTTGGCGTAGACGTTCACCATGGCACCGGTGTGGGCGTAGGTGGTATGATCCATACCGGACTTGTGGTTGATGGTGTGGCAGATTGCCATGCTGAACGGGATATAGGTACCGTACAGCTCATAGTCCTGCTGAGACATGTCCTTCTGGCTGGCAGAGCCAACCTTCAGGGTGCGCTCGTAGGCGGTGCGCAGGTTCTGCACCTCGTAGTCGGTCAGCAGCAGCTTGCCGGCGTTGGCGGCATCCGGGTCGGTGGGCAGGGTCAGGCCGAAGTTTGCCTTCACATCCTGCATGGCAGCTTCAAAAGGAGTCTTGTTGGCGATGTAGTTCTGCACATAGGTAGAATCAAACTTGCGTAGGACATCTTCTGGTGGGTCAGGTTCGTCAGGAAGGTGTCGTAGTTGGTGGTCTTGTAGCCGATGGCCATACCGCCGGTCTCGTGGTCGGCGGTGACGAGAATCAGGGTATCATTGGGGTGCTTCTGCTGGAACTCCACGGCAGCCTGCACGGCGTTGCTCATCTCCAGCACATCATGGATGGAAGCAGCGGCATCGTTTGCATGGCAGGCCCAGTCGATCTTACCGCTCTCGGTCATGAGGAAGAAGCCTTGGGGTTATCCAGCAGCTCGATGCCCTTTTTCACGTAGTCGGTTAGCTGCCACTCGCCTGTGGCGGCATCCATGGCGTAGTTCATGGCCTTACCGTCTGCCAGATTTTCGGCAATGATCAGGGTCTTGCCTGCGCCTGCGGTCAGGGCGGCAGCGCCTGCCTGCGTGGTGACCACATTGTATCCGGCCTGAGCAGCCACCTCGTGGTTGTTGGGGCCGGTGCCGTCGCCGTTCACCTTCTGGAACTCGCCGCCGGCAAAGTATTCAAAGCCGGAGTTTGCCAGCTCTACGCCGATCTGGTAGTAGTTCTTGCGGGTCTTCTGATGAGCGTAGAAGGCGGCGGGAGTGGCGTGGTCGATATTGACCGAGGAGATGATGCCCACCTTGTAGCCCTTCTGGGCGTGCAGCTTTTCGGCAATGGTCTCATAGGGCACATCGCGGGTCCACGGGCACATATTGATGACACCGCTCTCGGTCTTGTGGCCAGTGGCGATGGAGGTTGCGGTGGAAGCGGAGTCCGGGCAGAAAGAAGTGCTGTCGTAGGTAGTCACACTGCCCACGGTGGGGAAGCTGGTGAAGCTCAGGTCGGCCTCGGTCACAGCGCCGTTGTTGTCCACGGTGCCCTTGTAGAAGCGGGCAGACTGGATCTGGGCAGTGCCCATGCCGTCGCCGATGAACAGGAAGATGTACTTGGGTTTCTGGAACAGGCCCAGCAGGCAGTTCTCCTCGTCGCTGCGGCATCCGCATCCGGCTGTGCTGCGTTTGCGGCAACGGGGTGCAGCAGCCATCATGCCGACGGCAGAAGCAGCTGCGCCAAACTTGAGAAAGCTGCGGCGGGAGATCTTGTTTTCTTTCATGACGTGGTCCTCTCTTTTCATTCAATCAAACATTGCGGGCCTGCCTCAGGCCCCGTTTTTCTTCTTGTGGGAACGCTTTTATTGTAGCGCACCGCCTTGCGGGGAAAAACCATGCCGCCGCAAAGCTTTGGTAAAACCGGTGCGGCTGCATCCGCGCCAACGTAAAAAGCCGGAAAGGGATGTAAAATCCTGCTCAAGTGCCACCACTTTTTCCACAAACGTCTCTGCAAGGGTTGAAAGATGATGGCATTTCATTGTACAATAAGAGGGTAAGTGCTTTTTTACCTTTATATAAATTGAGAGGATTTTATATGGCAGAGATCAAAGTTCTGGCACTGGATCTGGATGGCACCCTGACCAACAGCCAGAAAGAAGTTACACCCCGCACCCGCGCCGCACTGGATGCCGCAATTGCAAAGGGTGTCACCATCGTGCTGGCATCCGGCCGTCCCACCGCGGGCGTGCTGCCGCTGGCAAAGGAGCTGGGACTGGATAAAAAGGGCGGCTGCATCCTTTCTTACAACGGCGGCAAGATCATCGACTGCCGCACCGGCGAGACTTTGTACCAGAAACAGCTGGATGCCCAGTACGTACCCGAGCTGTGCGCCTTTGCCGCCGCACAGAACGTGACCATTATCACCTATAATAAAGAAGGCGTTGTCACCGAGCACCCGGACGACAAATGGGCACTGCGCGAGTGCTTTACCTGCAAGCTGCCCATGACCGGCGTGGACGATCTGGCAAAGTATGTGGATTACCCCATCTGCAAAATGCTCATCACGCTGGACCCAGCCCGCCGGGACGAGGTGTGGGCCGCCGGCAAAAAGCAGTTTGACGGCCGCATCGACCTGTACCCCTCCAGCCCGTTCTTTATTGAAGCCGTGCCGCTGGGCGTTGCCAAGGACGGCAGCCTTGCCGCCCTTTTGGAGCACATGGGCCTTGGCCGCGAAAACCTGATGGCCTGCGGCGACGGCTGAATGACCGCTCCATGATCGAGTACGCCGGTGTGGGCGTGGCCATGCAGAACGCCGAAGAGCCGGTAAAGGCCGTGGCCGACTATGTGACTGCCGCCGACAACGACCACGACGGTGTGGCCGAGGCTGTAGAGAAGTTTATTTTAAAGTAACGAGAGGAACACAAAACAATGCCGCGCAATCTGGTTTTATTTGATCTGGAATGGAATATCGCTACCAGCGTATACCTTTAATTACCATGGCGTGCAGCAGACCTTCCGGGGCGAGATCGTGGAGATCGGTGCCGTGAAGATCGACGAGGATGCCAACGTGCTGGACACCTTTTCCATCCATCTGCGGCCCCGCATCTTCCGTAAGCTGCAGCATCACATTGCTAAAGTCACCGGCCTGACGCAGGCCGATCTGGACAAGGGTGAGCCCATCGTGCAGGGCCTGCGCCGCTTTATGCAGTGGTGCGGCCCGGATGCCGAATTTGCCGAGTGGGGCATGGATGACGTGCCGGTGCTCAAGCAGAACCTGTACCTGTGCAACATCGATGAATCAAAGCCCACCGTCTGGTACGACCTGCAGCAGGTGTTCCTGCGGGAGCATCCCCGCAAAGAGGGCGAGGGCATGACGCTGGAAAGCGTCGTCACCCGCTTAGGGCTGCCCATGGAGCGGCAGTTCCACGATGCCCTTTCCGACACGCTGTACACCGCCGATGTCTGCCGGATGCTCGACCTGCGGGCCGGTCTTGCGGCCTACCCCACTGAGGAGGAATCCCTGCGGGCCAGCCTGTGCCCTGCCCCCGGCGACTACCGGGATTTTGAGGTCTTCCACGGCTATGTGGAGCAGTACACCTGGCGCACCGACCCCAAAATTTACATCATGAGCTGCCCGGAGTGCGGCGCACCGCTCAAGCCCGATGATGTATGGTTGAAAAAGGGCAGCAACAGCTGGTACACCCTGAGCCAGTGCCCCCACTGCGCCGGCAGCAGCAATGCCGCAGGCAAGGGTGTGTTCCAGCGCTACAAGCTGGCCCGCCGCGACGGCCTGCACTGGAGCTACGCCCGCTGCCTGCAGATCCCGGACGACGCTTCTCTTGCCCGGTGGGAAAAGCAGCGCACCGCCCAGCTGGAGCGTATGAAGGCCCGCGCAGAAAAGCAGGCTGCGGAGTAAAACAGCACCGGCAGCTTCGTAGTATCCCAAGGAGGCTGTGCACAGGGCAAAAAAAATGTCGCTTTGTGTTCATGCTTGTGTCATACAATATGGATATACTACGGATAGAGGAACCTGCGGATGGGAAAGCGCAGGCGGAAGGGATGGATGTGCACAATGAACTTTTGTCTGCGCAGCTGGGAACGCTGGAGTTCTGGGAAACTCTGCTGGACAGTTTTGGCAACCTTGGCCCCATTGCCCCCATCATGCTGGCCATGGTGGAGTCGTTTTTTCCGCCGCTTCCGCTCATTGCCATTGTGGCGCTGAATGTAGCGGCTCACGGCGGCATTCTGGGTTTTCTGTACAGCTGGGCCGGTGTGGCGCTGGGTGGCAGCATCATGTTCCTGTTCTGGCGGCGGGTGGTCAAGTGTTTCTTCTGGAAGTTTGCCTCCCGCTCGCCCAAGCTGGAAAAGGCTCAGCAGTGGGTGAACCGCTTTGACACTTCGTCGCTGTTCATGCTCGCGCTGCTGCCCTTCGCGCCAAGCTCCTTTATGCATCTGGCCTTTGGCATCTCGGACTTTGACGAAAAGCGCTATCTCATTACCATGCTGCTGGGCAAGGGCGTGATGATTGCATGATGGCAGTGTTTGGGCAGTCGCTGGTCAGTTCCATGAAGAACCCGTTGTATCTGGTGCTGGCCGTTCTGCTGTGGGGCGGGATGTACTGGGTGAGCAAACAGTTCTGCAAAAAACACAATCTGGAATAATAATTTAGAATGCCCTCCGCTTCGCTCTGGGCATATTTAGCGGAAAAATATTTTTATAATAGGGCAACAGCAGACAGCCTGCGGGCTGTCTGCTGTTGCATTTTCACAGGAATGGCCCAAAAGGTAAACTCCATCTGTTGCGCTTATTTCCTTCGGAAATGACCGCGCAACCGGAAAATATGCCGCTTGCAACTACGGCCCCTTCCGTGAAAAAGCAAACCAGCCAAGCCCGCAGGCTTGCTGGTTTGCAATATGAAAAATAATATTTCATTATTTTATGCCCAGAGCAAAGCGGAGGCATTTAAAATCGTTTCCTTCCCCTTGACATTCACTTTGACTGCTGTATAATATGTATGCTATCAAACAGTTTTATTTGAAACTGTTCAATGCCAAAACAACCATGAAGGACAAAACCATGATGTGTGACGAAACCAAAAACGAGTGCTGCAATCACGCCGATCCCCCTTGGGAAGGCCCACAGGTCATCCCGGCGCAGATCCGCCGGGTGGACAACCTGATCTTCCGCAAGATCAACCAGTTTGCCCGCGAAAATGACGTGGAGCAGGCCACCCCCATGCACGGGTGGATCATTGGGTATCTCTACCGCCACCGGGACACCCCCGTGTTCCAGCGGGACATTGAGCGGGAGTTCTCTATCACCCGCTCCACCGTGACCAACATCCTGCAGTTGATGGAGCGCAAGGGGTATATCGAGCGGCGCAGTGTTCCGCAGGACGCCCGGCTCAAGCAGCTGGTACTCACCGAAGAGGGCATCTGCTTCCACGAAAAGACGATGCTCTGCTTCCACCAGACCGACGACTATGTGGCCGGACTGCTGACAGCGGAGGAAAATACCGAGCTGCTGCGGCTTTTAAACAAGCTGCGGGATGCACTGCAGTGATGCAAAAGGGCGGTGTGCCGGTAGCTTTCTCCTCAGACACGAATCGGGCCATTCCATCGCCCGCCCTATTGCCCTTCGGGCAACAGGTCCCACCCCAGCGGACGGTCTTCGGAGAACTCCCGGCCCACGCCCCGGAAAGATGCATATATCCCGTGCAATCTACCGAAAAAGTGTTCGTTAAATTAGTAATTATGAACATTTTTTGAAACGTCTTGACAATTAAAATGTTTTGTATAAAATTGTTCTGTACCAAACAAATAAAAAGTAACAGGAGGTAACTCAGATGATCAAAAAGTTAGTGTCGCATCTGGGCGAGTATAAACGCGCCGCAGTCCTGACACCGCTCTTTGCCGCTCTGGAAGCCGTGATGGATGTGCTTTTGCCCACCATCATGGCCTTTATCATCGATCAGGGCATTGAAAAGGGCGATATGAACGCCATCCTCAAGTACGGCCTGCTCACCTTTCTGGTGGCTGTGGTCGCGCTGGCGCTGGGCGTTCTGGCCGGCAAATACGCCGCCGAGGCATCCACCGGCTTTGCCGGAAATCTGCGCGATGCTATGTATGAGAACATCCAGCATTATTCTTTTTCCAACATTGATAAATTCTCCACCGCAGGCCTTGTCACCCGCATGACCACCGACGTGACCAACGTACAGAACGCATTCCAGATGATCGAGCGCATGTGCGTGCGCGCCCCGGTGCATCTGGTGTTCGCCCTGTTCATGGCCTTGATGATCGGCGGCCCGCTGTCACTGATCTTCGTGGTGGCTGTGGTCTTTCTGGTGGCGGTGCTGGCAGGCATCATGGTGCCCACCTTCCACATCTTTGACCGGGTGTTCAAAAACTACGATGCCCTGAACGCTTCCGTGCAGGAAAACGTCTCCGCCATCCGCGTAGTGAAGAGCTTCGTGCGCGAGGGCTTTGAAAACGAGAAGTACACCAAAGCCTGCCAGAGCCTGTACGACCAGTTTGTGAACGCTGAGAGCCGCCTGAGCTTCAATAACCCTGCCATGCTCACCGCCGTTTACGGCTGCAACATCGCCCTGAGCTGGCTGGGTGCCAAGTACGTTCTGCATGGCGCCATCACCACCGGCCAGCTGAACGCTCTGTTCGGCTACATCATGAACATCCTCATGGCCCTGATGATGCTGAGCATGGCCTTTGTCATGATCTCCATGTCTGCCGCTTCCGCAAAGCGTATTGTGGAAGTGCTGGACGAGACCACCGACCTGCCCCCCGCAAAGCAGCCGGTGCAGCAGGTGAAGGACGGCGGCATCGAGTTCGAGCATGTCACCTTCAAGTATAAGCACGGCAGCGGCCAGCCGGTGCTGAATGATATCACCTTCAGCATCAAGCCCGGTGAGACCTTAGGTATCATCGGCGGCACTGGCAGCGCAAAATCCAGCCTTGTGCAGCTGATCCCCCGCCTGTATGATGCCGAGACCGGCACCGTGAAGGTGGGCGGCGTGGATGTGCGGGACTACAATCTTGACGTGCTGCGCCGCGAGGTGTCCATGGTGCTGCAGAAGAACGTGCTGTTCAGCGGCACCATCCTCGACAACCTGCGCTGGGGCGATGAGAACGCCAGCGAGGAAGAGTGCATCCGTGTGGCGAAGCTGGCCTGCGCCGATGAGTTCATCGAGCGCTTCCCGGACAAATACAATACATGGATCGAGCAGGGCGGCTCCAACG
>ENA-OQCN01000576-OQCN01000576.1-human-gut-metagenome-genome-assembly--contig:-NODE-576-length-19641-cov-2.866660_pt1 | contig 19641 bp, 24 predicted proteins | sample MGYA00242497_ERZ504576 | MGnify/ENA primary metagenome ERZ504576 (study PRJEB26092, sample SAMD00036296) | human gut metagenome | host: Homo sapiens | study: EMG produced TPA metagenomics assembly of... | reverse complement strand
TGAAATTCCAAGCAGAAGAATTAACAGTATCCTTATTTCGAGAGGCATATCCAAAGAACTATTTTTGGAATTGAAAAGGAAAGGATATACCTTAGAAGAAAAATATCCCGGCATTTATTACGTGGGAGGGAACATTTTATTCCCAGTGCAGATCGTGGTGAGCAGCAGGTTAAGCCGGGTTATGCACAGCAGTCTAAGAATCTTATCTGCAAATGCGATATAGAGGATATCAGGAAGTTTTTAGAACAGACAGAAAATATGAAGACACCGCGGGAGCGGAATAATATAGACGCGGTATTACAGGCGAGCGTCAGTGCGAACTATGAAATATATCAAAAGGTAAGGAGGGCTAATGGTATGTGCGAAGCATTACGGGAATTAATGAAAGATGAAATAGAGCAGGATGTAGCGAGAGGAGAAGCGAGAGGAGAAATGCGTGGCAAAGCCGAAGGTATTGTTGAAATGGGATATGAGTTTGGCCTCTCTGAAAGTGCTATTTTGGAACGGTTGCAGAAAAACTAAATATATCATTACAGACTGCACAGGAATATCTCAAAACTTTTGGAAAACAAGTGGTATAAGTTTAGAAAATATATTAAAAAAACAAAGCATTACATTCTAACAAAATCTATCAGGCAGCATACGCCGTTTCAAAACAAGTCAAAACCACGTTAAGGGCTTTGTATATCAATAAGCAAGCCACCACGTCGGATATCAGAATTTTCAATGCTTTTAAATTACCAGCAAACAAAAGTAAAAGCAGGGAGAATTCGAAAATATCAGGCGATTCTCCCGAATAAAAGGGAGAAAACGATTATCGCGCAAAAGACAAAGAAATCGTCATCAGACAAAGCCAAAAAGATCCAGTGGCATCCTGCATTTTATGCAGCAGCGGAACTGGAACTAAAAGAAAACATCGAGGAACTTGATTTAATCTCGGAGTATCATCTGAGTAAAGAACCGATTCGTATCGATCTTTTGATCATAAAAGAAGAAAATGCAGACAAAGTGATGAAAAATGAAATCGGTCATATCATGCGAAAGTACAATGTGTTAGAATACAAAGGACCGGGGGATGAACTGTCGATAGATACACTTTATAAGACATTAGGCTATGCCTGCCTTTATAAAGGATATGGAAAAACGATCAATGAGATACCGGCAGAAGAATTAACGGTGTCGCTGTTTCGGGAAGCATATCCGAGAGAACTGTTTTCAGAATTGGAAAGAAAAGGATATACACTGGAAGAAAAATATCCCGGCATTTATTACGTGAGCGGGAACATTTTGTTCCCGGTGCAGATTGTGGTGATCAGCAGGTTGAACCGGACTATGCACAGCAGCCTAAGAATCTTATCTGCAAATGCCGATATAGAGGATATCAGGAAGTTTTTAGAACAGACAGAAAATATGAAGACACCGCGGGAGCGGAATAATATAGACGCAGTATTACAGGCAAGTGTCAGTGCGAATTATGAAATATATCAGAAGGTAAGGAGGGCGAATGGTATGTGCGAAGCATTACGGGAATTAATGAAAGATGAAATAGAGCAGGATGTAGCAAGAGGAGAAGCAAGAGGAGAGGCAAGAGGAGAAATGCGCGGCAGAGTGGAAGGAATTGTAGATACATGTTGTGATCTAGGGTTGCCAGAAGACGCTATTTTAGAGCGGTTGCAGAAAAAACTAAATATATCATTACAGACTGCCCAAGAATATCTAAAGACTTTTGGAAAACAGATCGTAAAAAATTAACGAACGTCAGGAAAATCAAAAACATATGAACTATCAGCAAAAAGATTTAGTGAGAATAGCAAAACGGGAAAACAATACCAAAAGAAGTTATCTGGTAGTAGATCCACTGCAGGGAAAACATGTTCCGGTAGAACCTTCGAAAGCACTGAATTTATTTAAAAGTCTTGCAGAGAAGTTTCAGGGAAAATATGAAGGTGAGAGGCTGCTTTTGATCGGTTTTGCAGAAACCGCGACAGCAATCGGTGCACAGGCTGCGATCACATTGGGAACAAAGTATATCCAGACAACACGGGAAGTAATACCGGATGCCAGATATTTATTTTTTTCGGAAGCGCACAGCCATGCGACTGAGCAGAAATTGGTAAAAGATGATATAGACCGTGTGATAAATGATATTGACAGGATAGTATTTATAGAGGATGAGGTGACCACTGGGAATACGATCATGAATATCATTAAGATCATAACAAAAGAGTATCAGAAAAAAACAAAATTTGCAGTTGCTTCATTGTTAAATGGAATGACAGAAGAATACTTAAAAATTTATCAGGATGAAAAAATAGAACTTCATTATCTGGTAAAAACGGATCATTCCGGATACGGTGCGGTTGCGGAGCAGTATAGATGTGATGGTTTATATATTTGTGCGATACCGGAGAATCATACGCATGAAAGCGCGGATATTGATGTGCAATCAGAGAAGAATATGCGGGAACATATCATATCAATTCCCGGATGGATGAATGCAAGACGTTTCGTTGACGCAAAACAATATGAGGCTGCATGTAAAAAATTTGCGAAAACTGTGATCATAGAGACTGGTGTGAAACAGGGTGAACGTGTACTTGTGATTGGCACGGAAGAGTTTATGTATCCGGCACTTCTGACAGGGTACGAAATCGAAAAAATGGGATGTGTTGTCCGCTGCCATTCTACGACTAGAAGTCCGATCGCGGTCAGTACCGAGGAAGAGTATCCACTGCATTGCAGATATGAACTGTGCAGTTTATATGATCCGGAACGAAAGACTTTTATTTATGATCTGGAAAACTATGACAGGGTTATCGTTATGACGGATTCGGCATTAGCGTCGTTAAAAGGATTAGAAACGCTGATTTACGCACTTCGCATGAAAAATGAAAATATAACGGTGATACGCTGGTGTTAAAGAGGGCACAGGAATAAGGGCATAATGTGAAAATAAAATTTTTCCCATACGAAATTTGTGCCTTGACAGCAAACATGCGATGTAATGGAAAGCAGGAAAGAATGGAGACAAGATTAAATGAGAAGTTCATACAGCGATGAGGATGTGATCCTTTTACTAAAAGATATCACTGGCATGGTGCAGCCACAGCCGACCGAAGAGAGAGAAAAACTGATACAGGCGGGAAAACATTACAGTGAAATGCTGCCGGTCGAATATGTCCCGACAGAAAAATATATGCAGGTGTACCGGGAAGCGTTGAAAAATTATGCAAAACCGGTAGCACTTGCTGTCGGAAGACTTGCAGATAAGATCGTTGAAAAAAAGGGACAGGACATTGTGCTCGTCTCACTGGCTCGCGCCGGTATTCCAATCGGAATTTTAGTCAAAAGATATATTGCAAAAAAATATCAGGTCAATGTACCGCATTATTCCATTTCCATTATCCGCGGCAGAGGGATTGATGACAATGCGATGAAATATCTGTTAAGCCGGTATGAACCGGGACAGTTATTGTTCGTGGACGGATGGATCGGAAAGGGCGCGATTTTAAATGAATTAAAAAAGGATCTTGCGCAGTATGAAGGTGTATCATCCGATATCGCAGTCATAGCCGATCCTGCCAATGTGACAGAACTGTGCGGTACGCACGATGATATTTTAATACCGAGTTCCTGTCTTAACAGCACTGTGTCAGGACTGATCAGCAGGACATTCTTAAGGAGTGATATCATTGGAAAAGATGATTTCCATGGAGCCGTCTATTACGGAGAATTAAAAGATTCGGATCTGTCCTATGAATTTATCCATACGATCGAGAACGAGTTTGAGATGGATGTGGAAAAAGAAAATAAGTGTGTGGAAAGCTCTGGTATTGACGAGGTAAAACAGATTGCAAAGACATTTGATATTGATGATATCAATCTGATCAAACCGGGAATCGGAGAGGCGACAAGAGTATTGCTGCGAAGAGTTCCATGGAAGATCCTGATTGATGAGAGGTACAAGGGAGATCCTCAGCTTGGACATCTGGTAAGATTAGCTGAGGAAAAAAATGTGTCGATCCAGTATTATCCGATGAAACATTATAAATGCTGCGGTATCATTAAAAAAATGTCAGATATATAAAAAATACTGCCGGTTTCCAGGAAAATTTATGCATACGTCAGTTTGGTCTCGTCATGCCAAAGAAATTATGTATGCATCAGTCTGGTCTGTCATGCCAAAGAGATTCGTGCATACATAAGTTTAGTCTGTTATGCCAAAGACCTCTGCAAGAAATAAGATTTTTTCTGCCCAGTTATGGTGGGTTTTGTATTCGTTCATGCGTTCACCCGCAAGATTTCCGGAGACAAGCGAGTCTGATTTTTTATCCCAGTTTAAAATTGCTTTTGCATCGTTAAAATCTGATATTGTAACCTGATAAACTTTGTTTACGACAGAAATCTGATTTGGATGAATGACTGTTTTTCCGGTAAAGCCGCAGAGTTTATCATCTTTTAGTTCCTGAATCAGGCCATTTTCCCAATTATACCCGGAATAATATTCCCATACCGGTCCGGAAACGACGTAGTCCATGCCGTAAACAGTTATGATATCAGAAAAAATATCAGCGACAGGTCTGATCCGGTGAATGGACTCGTCACAATGACGGCGGAATCCAAACATGTGACACAGATCATTTCCTCCGACACGAATATTTAAAACGAGATCTTCCACATGGGAAAGCCTGTCTTTCAGATCATACAGGATATCGATACGGTGCCGCAGGTCAATGATAGAAGAACTCTCATAGATCGGCATCATATATAATTTCCTGGAAGCCTGTTCGTTAGCCCGGATCATTTCTTCTATATAAGAGCTGGCGTTGTCAGCAGTAAATTTCGGTATGATATAACCGGTGATCACTTTTATGCTTTCCCCAAAAGCCTTCGTTAAACGTTCAATCTGGCCGGCATTGCGGACACGGATAAAGATTTTCGGAAGGTAAAAAGGATGATCCTGAAAACTTTCAAATATCTGATGGATGGAAGAGATAAGATCCTGCTCTGCTTCTGTCACATAGTTGTCATTGATCGTATCTTCAAGCATAAAGCCAGAGAATATTTAGTTCCAAATTTTCATGAATCACAGAGTCGGCAATCGTTTTTTTATTGGCGGGACAATAGAGCAGTGCACCGACACTGTAATAAATAATATCGTTTTTCAATTTGTAAAAATCCTCCTGAGTGTATAAAAACTCTTCAAAATAACACAAGTTTAACAACAGATTGCAAATTGAATTATAGCATTAATATAGGCAAAAAGATAGATAGATTCGATGCCGGACGTTTTCTTGAAAACAGGATGCCGGTATGCTATACTTTTAGATGATCTTTATAGAATATTGTGCTCTGTGAAACAGGGTTTTTGAGGAAAGAATAATATGAGTAACGGTGGTAAAAAGATACGGCTGTCATTTAACTCTCCGGTTATTTTGGGATTTACGCTTGCCTGTTTTATCGTACTGATTTTAGATAAAGTAACAGGCAGTGCATCCACGCTTGCACTTTTCAGTGTCTACCGGTCATCGTTGGCAAGTCCGCTCACATACATCCGGTTTTTCGGACATGTGTTAGGACATGCAGCTGGGATCATTTCTTTGGAAATATTATGATGTTACTGGTTGTAGGACCGCTTTTGGAAGAAAAATACGGTTCGGCAAATATTCTCTTTGTGATTTTAGCGACAGCGCTGGTAACGGGTGTGATCAATTTCATATTTTTCCCACATGTCCAGCTCCTTGGGGCAAGCGGTGTTGTATTTGCGTTCATATTACTCGCATCTTTAACAAGTATTGAGGAGGAAAAAATCCCGCTGACATTTATTCTGGTTGCGCTGATCTATATCGGGCAGCAGGTGTATGATGGTATCTTTATCAGGGATAACGTCTCGAATCTGACACATATTTTAGGAGGCATTGTCGGGTCAGGCCTTGGCTATGTGATGAACAAAAACAAAATGAACAGATATTGAAGGTGAGAATGCGCTATGTTAGAACACAAAAAGATTCGCAGCCTTGATGATTACTTTGTCGATCTAAACGGAAGACAGAGCAGAGAGGTGTATTTTTACCGGATCAATGGATACACGGAAAAAATCGGGGACTTTATAAAAAAATATTATGATACGGCAAGAAAGGCGGGCGTGGTGATCGAGGGAAAGATCCCAAATCCCGGTGAGAAGAACCTTGCGTATTATTCTGAAATCATGGGGATGGATTTTCAGATGAATCCGTCATTTATATCGAATGGTTTAAAAAAATGGCTGCCGCGCATGAACGATCTGCAAAGGCAGAATGTGCGGATTCAATCTATGATTCGCTGGATTCCATGAGGCGGAATGGAAAAACAGAAAATATGCTGAAAAATGCATATATTAAGTTTATGTGCTGGCTGTACTACAAATTTGAACGGATTGTAAACCAGCTTGGGGCAAATGAACTGCCCAAGATCCTTTATGAGGGGGATATCAGTAATTACGAACTGATGCTGATATCGATCCTGTCCAATGCCGGGAGTGATGTGGTGCTGCTGCAGTATCATGGTGATGCCGGATATCTGAAATCAGATCCCGCTTCCGTTTTATCAGATGATCTGCAAATGGAGAGGATGACAGCTTTCCCGGAAGGATATTGCTTAAAGAAAGTCCGGGAGGCAATACAAAATGATTTTGAAAAAGAACGGCTGTATGGAAGTCTGCTTCTGTCAATAACTGTACCAATGCATGGATCGATGGAAAAGGATTTGAGGATATCAAAAAGAGTGTGTTGACCAGAGGAACAGATCCCCGCTTCTTTTATAACTGTTTTTACCGGATCAACGGTGCAGAGGACAAGCTGACATATGCGAACGAATTGTTTCAGCTGCAGCTTGAACTGAAAAATGCCGGGCGGAAGATGGTGATCGTAAACGGGGAGATCGAAAGACCGACACCGGATGAAATCGCAGAGATCCGGCGCAGAAATTATGCGAAAACAGATCAGCTTATCATGGATCTTTCCACGAATATAAAGTATCCGGCAAATTTAGAATTGCAAAAGATCATGCACAAAACATTTGTGGATATTCTTCTTGCAGAATCAGGCAAAGAAGGCGATAATTTAAACAGGCTCACCAGCAAGGCGGTTTACCTGTTGTGCTGGCTGAAAAGGTATCTGCCGTTTTTATTTTCCAATTGGAAGATGCCGGAGATCGGATGTTTTATCCATATGGCGGGTGCCAGAATGAAAATGAAGCGTTGTTTCTCAGGTTTTTAGCAAGGCTGCCGGTCGATGTGGTGATCCTTTGTCCGAACCGGAATGTACCATGCCAGCTTACGGATCCGCTGTTGTATGAACTGAATTATGAGGAAAGCCTTACCATGGACAGGTACCCGGAGGAGAGTTCCCAGGTCAAAATGGGAACGGTTGCCTACCATGCGGAGAGGGAACTGGATACGTTAATGTATCAGGATACCGGCATGTACCGGAACATGCAGTATGGAAAGGCGAACATTATCAGTCTGCAGACCATGTACGAGGAGATTAAGATCCTGTGGGATCAGGAATTAAAGTACCGGCCGGATTTCAGCGTGGTCGATGGTGTCGTGAACATACCGGTCATTTTTGCAAAGTTTCCGGAGTCAAAGACGGACATACCGCCGGCTACTGGACATCCGTAAAAGAACTGGTCACGGAAGATACAGTCGTGATAAAAAGAGCGCCTTATATAGAGCCGATGGCACCGAATCCGATGAAAATGTATGCTGCTGAATTTCTCAAAAATGGAAAACTGCAGCGGAATAAGATCAAGGCACATCCAAAATACCCGTACGGTATCCTGCGGGAGGATATTCAGGAGATGATACTTGATAAGATGCAGCTTCTGATCGATCAGAAACGGATCAAAGGAATCGGGGAAAATGGTATGGAATACACCGTGATTGCGCAGGTGTTAAATCTGCCGAAAGATATCGTAAGACTGATCCAGAAATTTGATCTTACCTGGAAAAATCCGAAACTGATCTATATCAATACATCGGAGACGGTCATTTCACTGGAAGACTCGATCCTGACAGTATTTTTGCATCTGATGGGATTTGATATTGTATTTTTTGTGCCGACGGGATATCAGAGTATTGAAAAATATTTTAACGGGCAGCTAATGGAAGAACACCAGATAGGGGAATATAAATATGATCTGCAAGTCCCTGACCTGAATAGTATTTCATTTAATAATACACGCCACACCTGGCGGGATAAATTTTTTAAGAGAGGTAATTAGAAATGGAGGAATCGTATGGGACTTGATTTTAGCAAAACAACGACTGCGGCAGCGCCGGCAGCCACAGTGTACCGGACACAAAAGATGAGATCGCTGTTGTGGAACAGTATGACATTGTTGCCGACAGGGAAAAAATGAATTCAGAACTGGTCAATTCGGATGAGGTTGACCGGATCGTCAGTACGATTGAGGTCAACAATCTTGAGACAATCGTCACATTTGGAGCGGAGGTTGCAGAAGAAATTTCGAAAGCATCGGATGTCGTGTTAAACAGCATGAATATGTCACAGCTTGATGATACCAGCGAAATGTTAAAAACATTGGCAAAGATCATGGATCAGTTTGATATTGACGAGATCAGGGAAAATCCGGGACTGTTTGGAAAATTATTTGGAAATATGAAAAAACAGCTCGACAAGATCCTTGCAAAATATCACACGATGGGCGAGGAAGTCGACAAGATCTATGTTCAGCTCAAAGGCTATGAATCAGAGATCAAACAGTCAAACCGTAAATTAAATACGATGTTTGAGGCAAATGTAAATTATTATCATGAACTTGTGAAATACATTCTTGCCGGAGAGCAGGCATGTAAAGAGATTGAAGATTACATTGCAAAGAGACAGCAGGATATGGCGGCTACCGGAGACGAGTCGATCCAGTTTGAGCTTACCAGCTTAAATCAGGCACTGATGATGATGGAACAGCGTACACAGGATCTTCGGACAGCAGAAAACGTTGCAATGCAGTCCATTCCGATGATCAAAACGATGGAGTTCAGCAACTATAATCTGGTCAGAAAAATTAACTCCGCATTTATTGTAACACTTCCGGTATTCAAACAGGCACTTGCACAGGCAATTCTGCTGAAACGCCAGCGCATTCAGGCAGAAGCAATGTCTGCTCTGGATAAGAAGACCAACGAGATGCTGATCAAAAATGCGCAGAATACTGTGGAAGTTTCCAAGGCTACCGCTAAGATGGCATCCGGAAGCTCAATCCAGATTGAAACACTTGAGACGACCTGGAGAACGATTACCAGTGGTATTGAAGAAACGAAAAGAATTCAGGAAGACTGCAGAAAGAAACGTGTGAAGATCAGGCAAGACTTGAGGCGATCAAGGCGGATTTCAACAGACAGTATCATATGCCGCCGGCAAACAAGTAAGTTATTTCTAATAACTATAGATTCATTTATTCTAAGGAGGGTAATACTATGCCAATTAATTTATCAAAAGGACAGAAAGTAGATTTAACAAAAGGAAATCCGGGACTGAAAAATATCATGGTTGGTCTTGGCTGGGATGTCAATGCATTTGATTCCGGTGTAGATTTTGACCTGGATGCAGCAGCATTTATGTTAGGCGCAGATGGAAAGTGCCCGACAGACAAAGAATTTGTATTTTATGGAAATCTGGCTCATCCGAGCGAGTCTGTAAAACATATGGGCGATAACTTAACCGGAGAGGGAGAAGGCGATGACGAGCAGATCCAGATCGATCTTTCCAAAGTACCGGCAAACATTGAGAGAATCGCATTTACCGTAACGATCTATGAGGCGGAGGCAAGACGCCAGAATTTTGGACAGGTATCTAATTCTTTCATTCGTCTGGTAGATGAGACAACCGGAAAAGAAATGATCCGCTATGACTTAGGAGAGGATTTCTCCATTGAGACAGCAGTCGTTGTCGGTGAATTATACAGACATAACGGCGAATGGAAATTTAATGCGATCGGAAGCGGCTTCCAGGGCGGACTCGCAGCACTTTGCGGACACTATGGAATTGAAGTGGCATAAGAGGAGTAAAATCCTCTGCTCACCAGAGGGTTCGCATTTTGCTCCGCAAAACAAGGAGTAAAATCCTCTGCTCACCAGGGGGTTCGCATTTTGCTCCGCAAAACAAGGAGGATTATAATGTCAATTAGTTTACAGAAAGGACAGAAGGTCAGTCTGTCAAAAGATAACGCAGGATTGTCAAAGATTATTGTCGGTCTTGGATGGGATGAAGTGCAGCAGTCTTCATCCGGAGGTGGATTCTTAAGTGCTTTATTCGGGGGCGGATCAAAGCAGCAGCCGATCGACTGTGATGCATCCGCACTGATGTTAAAGAATGGAAAACTGGTGGATAAATCAGACATCGTTTATTTTGGTAATTTGCACCATAAATCAGGTACCGTAAATCATCAGGGAGACAACCTGACAGGAGCCGGTGATGGAGATGACGAGCAGATCGTGATCGACCTTGCAAAAGTACCACAGGAGTACGACAAAATCGTAATCGTTGTAAATATTTATCAGGCGGTTCAGAGACATCAGCATTTTGGCATGATTGAGAATGCATTCATCCGTTTAGTTGATGCAAGAAACAATAATGAAATGTGCAAGTACAACCTGACTGAAAATTATTCCGGTATGACGGCAATGATATTTGGAGAAGTGTACAGACATAACGGAGAATGGAAGTTCAGCGCTGTTGGCCAGGGTACAAATGACCCGGGACTGGGAGAACTGAGCAGAAGATTTGTATAAAAAAGATTGATACATTAGAGGAGGTTAACTACCCAAAATGAGTAACATAAATAAAGAAGAGCTTATGAGAGGTCTGTCAGACTCACAAGTAAACAAGAGCAAACAGGATTTTGGAACAAACGCTCTTGCAAAAAAAGAGACAGAATCACTGTGGTCGATGTTCATCGGAGCATTTGATGACATTTGGATCAAAGTATTATGTGCAGCACTGGTCATGAAAATCGTCATTTCTGTTATCGGTGTGTTTGTACCGGCATTAGCAGGAGAAAACGATGTTGTTGAGATTATAAGTATTGTTTTAGCAATCGCACTGGCAACCGGATTCAGTACATTATCCGAGTACCGCAACAGTTCCAGAAGTGAGGCATTACAGGAAGAATACAACAAGACTTATGCAAAAGTCATGAGAAATGGAAAACTGGTCAATATCCTTACCAGTGAGATTGTAAAAGGTGATACGATCCTCGTTCAGGCTGGTGATAAGGTACCGACCGACGGTGTGTTATTTGAAGGACACATCAAAGTTTCACAGGCTGCATTAAACGGTGAGTCAAGAGATGAGAATAAAACGGCTGCTGATAATCTTGATGAAGCGGAATCTACAGATTATGCATCTGCAAATAAAGTATTTATGGGATCAGTAGTGCCTCGGTGAAGGGTATATGGTTGCAACCGTCATCGGTGATGCATCCGAGCTTGGAAAGATCAACAAGGCTCTGACGGATGATAATGAAGAGGACGAGAGAAAAGATACTTCAAGCCTGAAACTGGAAGTGGTAGCTGCCGGTATCGGTAAACTTGGTGTGTCCGCGGCTGCCATTGCAGGCGTATTAGATGTTGTACTGAACCTGATCCGTACGGATGAACCAATCACAGTTGTTTATGTTCTGCTTTTGGTTGCAGAGGCAGTTATGTTGATGGCATCTATCGTTATCATGGCAGTGCCGGAAGGTCTTCCGATGATGAACAGTCTGGTGCAGTCCATGAACACAGAGTCCATGTACAAGAAAAATATTCTTGTCAGCCACAAGGCAGCATTTTCCGATTCTGCATATATGAATGTTTTATTTAGTGATAAAACAGGAACGATTACACAGGGTAATTTATCTTTAGTAGAATTTATCACCGGTGACGGTAAAATCGCAGAACATATTCCGAGTCAGGAATTTATTGAGGCAATTACATTAAACAACCTTGCAAAAGTATCCGAAGGAAAGCCAATCGGAAGTAATAACATGGACAGGGCTCTTTTGGGATATGCCCTAGAGCATGGCTATGATGATTCTAAAAACGATCCGGATAAAGTCGCTGACATCAGCGGATTTGATTCGGAAAAGAAATGCGCTACCGTTACATTGAAAAACGGACTGGTTTACTGGAAAGGTGCAACCGAAAACATCATTGATAAAGTAACACATTATATGCTTCCATCCGGTGAAGAAAAAGAATTTACTGCAGCAGATAAAAAAGCTGTGGAAGATCAGATGCTCGCTCAGGCAAAGAGAACGATGAAATTGCTTTCTGTTGCCAAAATCGCAGATGGAAAAACAGTTCTGATGGCAGTGCTCTGCTTAAGAGATAACGTAAGAACCGATGCGGTTGAGACAGTTGAGATTTTAAACAATGCCGGTATCCAGGTTGTCATGGTAACCGGTGATGCGGAGGAAACAGCAGTTGCCATCGCAAAGGAAGCTGGTATCTTAAAAGACGAGCAGAACGATGTTGTTCTCACACATGAAGAGTTAGAGCAGATGTCAGATGAAGAGTTAAAGAAAAAACTTCCGAATCTCCGCGTGGTGAGCAGGGCAAAACCGCTTGATAAAAAGAGACTTGTTTCTATTTCACAGCAGCTTGATAATGTCTGCGGTATGACCGGAGACGGTGTTAATGATGCACCGGCATTAAAACAGGCAGATATCGGATTTGCCATGGGAGACGGTACAGCAGTTGCACAGGAGGCAGGTGACGTTGTCATCTTAAATAACAGTTTGACTTCCATTAAGGACTGCGTATTGAACAGTAGAACAATGTCAAAATCAGTTGGTAAATTCTTAATCTTCCAGCTGACCGTCAATATCAGTACCCTGTTGATGAACATTATTGCGCCGATCCTGGGATGGACCGAGCCATTCTCCATTGTCCAGATTTTATGGATCAATCTGATCATGGATACTTTGGCAGCCATGGCATTTGGCGGAGAGCCGATTCTCAACCGATACATGAATGAAAAACCGGCACTCAGAAAAGATAACATTTTAACAACTTATATTAAATCTGCAATCGGAACAAGCTCTGTATTTATCACACTTGGCTCCATCCTGATCCTGGAAAACATTGGTGGGATTACAGATTTTGTAACACCGGCAGGCTGCGCGGATCCGGAATTATATGAAAAAACATTTATGTTTGCTTTTTTCATTTATTCAATCATTTTTAACAGCTTAAATACCAGATCTGAGAGATTTAATGTATTTGAACACATTGAAGAGAACAAGAATTTTATCATTGTTATGGGTGTGATCTTTATACTTCAGACCATCATCATTGAGATTGGTGGTCAGGTATTCAGCACAACGACATTGAATGCAAAAGCATTATTTGTTTCCATGCTGTTAGCAGTGCTCATTATCCCGGTTGATATGGTAAGAAAAGCCATTGTTTCGAAAAAATGATCGCCTTTCATACCGATTTGGATAATACACTCATCTATTCCTATAAACATGACATCGGGCCGCAGAAGCGAAATGTGGAACTCTATCAGGGAAGAGAAATATCCTACATCACAGAGGAAACATATCATCTCCTGCAGCTCGTAAAAAATGAAATGCTCATTGTTCAACGACCACTAGGACGTTGGAACAATATCAGCGCATTGATCTGGGAATCGGACCATTTCCATATGCATTGGTCTGCAACGGTGGTGTCCTTCTGGTAAATGGTGTGCCGGATGAAGCATGGTATCAGGACTCCCTGCATCTGGTGTCGGATAGCAGGGAAGAAATGAACCTTGCCATGGAACTGTTAGAGCGGGAACCACGCAGAAAATTTGAACTCCGATACATTGAAAAGCTGTTTATCTTTACAAAATGCAATGATCCCGAAACAGTTGTAAATGATTTAAAAACATCTCTCGATACAAAATATGTAGATGTCTTTTCCAACGGTGAAAAAGTATATGTAGTACCGCAAACTCTGAATAAAGGAACGGCAGTAGACCGACTCAGAGAAAAACTAAAACCAGAGTTCGTAATTGCCGCCGGAGACAGCACCTTTGATATCCCCATGCTATTGACCGCCGACCGCGGACTTGTCCCATCTGGATTCACACAAAAATATGAAATCCCGAAAACATCCGGAGCCCGGAAAAAAATAGATGAAATGACATCGAAAAAAATATTTTCCGATGCCCTATTAGAAAAAGTTCTAAAAATAAAAACGGAGTCTGTTGCAGCAGGTATTATTCATACAGGATAATACCACTTGCAACAGACTCGTTTTTGGTATGTGAGGTAAAGTGCCAGCCACTAATCCATACTCACACAGATTCCGCCCTTCCTCTCCGAAGGCTGAATAATCACTGTAACCGGACAATTCCCATGCCACTCAAACTGGTAAGACTCCCCGGAAGCCTGTCCGATAAACGTTTTCCACGAAATATCAGCCGTCACCTGCGGATCACAATGTCCATTTCCAACCCAGCATACAACAGCGTCCGGATCAACAGAGATCGTATCCTGAGACATCACATTGCTTAAAACGATCGGGTTGCCGTCACAAAGCACAGCAACATATGCATCTTTTCCACGTGCAATCAGAGTGGAAGTTGCAAGACCTTTCTGGGAAAGCACACCGACACCGATAAAACGGACACTGTAATCACAATCCTGGGAGAAAGCGAGAATATTTTCGGATTCCACTGAGATAGTTTCCCCCTGCTCTAAGTGATAGACCACAACATGCTGACCATAATTTGCGTAATATGTAACAGAATCACCATTTAAAGTTACCTTCATAAGTGGGAGATTTTCTCCGGTCACTCTTCGTGCAAGCTGACCAAGCAGAGCCTGCCCGATATTATTCTGCGGTCCAAGCAGGACTTTTTCAAATTTGTAATTCTTTCCACCGGCATTTTCTCCGGCGATAAATGCACCTGCTTTTGTAAAGAGTACATCACTGCCAGTGCAGGTAACCTTTAAAGTAAGTTCGTTTACTGTTTCAAATGTTAACATAACAAATTTCCTCCAAAATCTAATCCTTTGTTTAAATAACCTGAACGCCGTACAAACCGCACAGTCCTGCGAGATCTTTTGCCACGCCGTTTCCGATGGCATTAAATTTCCATGCGCCGTTATGCAGATACAGTTCACCGATCATCATGATGTCACGTTCGTATAGTATTCATCCATTTTAAAGCTGACCAGCTCGGTGCCGGCAGGATCCATAATACGGATATACGCATCCTCAAGCATTCCGAAATTCAGATTTTTTTCAAATGCTTCATTGATCGTCAGCACAAATATGATTCTGGCAACGGATGGATCTAATCTGGTAAAATCCACGGAAATGATCTCGCGGTCTGCGCCGCCGTCAGCGTGGAAAACCGTGCTGTGATCCGGGCTTTCGGTCTGCCCGTAAAAGACAAACCAGGAATCACCGATCACTTTACCGGATGAGCCGAGCAAAAATGCGGATACATCCACATCACAGGCAGGATTTTTGACATTCCATCCAAGACATGCCTTTATGGAAGTGAGCTTTCCGGAATTCTCCAGCGGTGTTTTCTGACCTTTTTGCACCATATGTACCAGTGGAGGTAAAGGTTTTGACGCCGGTGTGGATGCGTTTGATACTGCCTGAGATGACGTGTGGTTGATCGAAGTGATGGTTCGTGTTGTTTTTGCCCCCTCAACTTTGCGTTCGTTGATGGAAAGAACGGTCTGTCTGGTGACGGGAGCAGAGGATCTCATTGGAATATCTACCATAATAAAAAACCCCTTCGTTTAGTAAAATAATAGAATGTACGCTTCGCGGGCAATCTATTGTTATGAATTAATAAGTCTCTGGATTTCATTTTAAGTGATTCTGATAGAGGTGTCAAATTGCGAAATGTTGACATATAAGTCAACAAAAACATCGGTTGCAAAGGTTTCATCAAAAGGAAAAATCGTTGCAGTAGCGCCGGGAAGCTGTAAGATTTCCGTAAAATCACAAGGTGTAACCAGCAATATAACTGTTATTGTACTCCCGAATAAAGTAAAGACGGTAGCATCTGATTTTTCATCTGCAAACATTATACAGTTAAAGAAGGGGACAACGTATAAGTTCCGCGTTCGTGGATTTGTGAAATCAGGTTCTAAAAAATATTATGGCGAATTCGGAAAAACATATAAACTGAAGACAAATAAGTAATTATTGATCGAAAAACAGGAAATAGAAATCAAACATTTTATATGAGAAATAAGTTAGGGAGGTCGGATGGGCTTCCCTAATTTTTTTGATCGGATTTATTTGGAAATTATAGAAGATCCTTGTTATAATACAACAGGTAAGCAGAACAAACAGCTTCTATGGCATACAGGAATTTGAGATACAAATAATGGAATGTATGTTTGACAGATCATTTTATTATGATGAATAAAAATGCAGGAATGGAGAATTTATGCAGATCTATGTGGATGCGGATGCCTGCCCGGTGGTGGGAATCGTGGAAGAACTTGCAATCAAATATAAGATACCGGTGACGCTGTTATGTGACACGAACCACGTTTTATATTCTGATTACAGTGAAGTAAAGATCATTGGTGCCGGGGCAGATGCGGTGGATTTTGCGCTGGTTAATTTATGCCGGAAGGGAGATATCATTGTGACACAGGATTATGGGGTAGCGGCGATGGCACTTGGAAAAGGTGCATTTGCGATCCATCAGTCCGGAAGGTGGTACACGGATGATAATATCGACCGGATGCTGTTAGAGCGCCATATGAATAAAAAGGCGAGGCGGGCATCCGGAAGAATCATCTGAAAGGACCAAAAAAGAGAAACACGGAGGATGATATGCATTTCCGGGAAAGTTTTGAAAAAATGATTCGAAAGGGAATGGAGAATATTTATGGCACAACATGAAAAATTTTATTTAAATGGTACCTGGCAGTTAAAAAAAGCGGATGAAACACTGCTCTGCCCGGTGGAGATTCCGGGTTCGGTACTTTCCGGGCTGACAGAACACGGTTTACTTGAAGATCCGTTTTACCGGATGAATGAGTATCCGACAAGAGAGCTGCTGAAAAATGATTTTATTTTTTCAAGGGAATTTGAACTGAAAAAAGAAGAGGGAAGAGTGTATGCACTCTGCTGTGACGGAATCGACACGGTGGCAGATATTTTTATCAACGGCATGCTGATAAAGCATGTGGATAACATGCACCTTCGTTACCGGATTCTGTGCACAAATGTCCTGAAAAACGGGACAAACAATATCACAGTGAAAATCCATTCTGCAATCGCATATGTAAACGAACATGTGCCGGCAGCGGGAAAAGAGATTCATTACACGGCATGCGGTGCGATGGAAGGAAATCAGTATATCCGGAAAGCACATTCCATGTTTGGCTGGGACTGGGGTCCACAGTTACCAGATATGGGGATCTGGCGTGATATTTTTATTGACAGCTATGAGAAGGCAGAACTGTCTGATCTGCATATCAGACAGGAACACATAGATGGAAAAGTTTTTCTGTCGGCAGAAACAAAAGTGATGTTGCCGGAAAAGGCACAGGACGATGAAATTGCGGAAGCAGAGTATCTGGTATTGCCACAGAGTGCGGAAAGTAATGCCCGGATATTGAAAGAAGTGTGGGAAACAATGATTCGACACTGGCAGAGAATGCAGATAATCTTGAGGTAAAAATCACGCTGCAGACACCGGATGGAAAACAGATTTCTTTTTCGGATGGAAAATGTCTGGTTGAAGATCCGAAACTCTGGTGGCCGAACGGATACGGTGCACAGCCGCTTTATACGGTGCGTGCGGAACTTTTTCTGGGCGGAGAATTTCTGGATGCAAAAGAACTGCGCATTGGTCTGCGCACATTGACGGTCAGCCAGGAAAAGGATGCATGGGGCGAGGAATTTGCTTTTTGCATCAATGGGGTAAAGATTTTTGCAAAAGGTGCAGACTATATTCCGGAAGACTGTATTTATTCAAAAATTACTCCGGAGCGCATTTATGAGTTGTTAGATACGGCAGTGGCAAGTCATTTTAACTGCATCCGCATCTGGGGCGGCGGTTATTATCCGGCGGATGTTTTCTATGATTACTGTGATGAACATGGTCTGATCGTATGGCAGGATTTTATGTATGCCTGCAATGTCTATGAGCTGACGGAGAAACTGCGGGAGAGCATTATAGAAGAAACGAAGGATAATGCGGGAAGGTTGAGACATCATGCAAGTCTTGGACTCTGGTGCGGTAACAATGAGATGGAATCAGCATGGGACCACTGGGGCGGTTTTAATGATCATTCGGATGCGTTAAAACAGGATTACCTGACCATGTTTGAAAAACTGATCCCTGAAGCCTTAAAGAGCGAGGATGATGTGACGTTTTACTGGCCGTCGTCTCCGTCATCCGGCGGTAATTTTAAAGACCCGGACAGTGATGATGTCGGGGATCGTCATTACTGGGATGTATGGCATGGAGAAAAGCCGTTTTCCGACTATGAAAATTACTATTTCAGATTCTGTTCGGAATTTGGATTCCAGTCGTTTCCATGCAAAAAGACGATCGACACATTTACCCTGCCTAAGGATCGCAATATCTTTTCAGAAGTTATGGAAAGTCATCAGAAAAACGGTTCTGCAAATGCGAAGATCCTGCATTACATTGCGGAGAACTTTTTATATCCAAAAGATTTTGAGAGTCTGATCTATATCAGCCAGGTGCTGCAGGCGATCGCAATCAAGAGCGGTGTGGAGCACTGGCGCAGAAACAGGGGACGCTGCATGGGTGCAATTTACTGGCAGTTGAACGATAACTGGCCGGTCGCATCCTGGGCAAGTATCGATTACTTTGGAAGATGGAAAGCGCTGCAGTATTTTTCGAGACATTTTTATGCGGATGTGCTCGGCAGTTTAAAGGTATCTGCGGATGCTGTTTATACGCCTTATCTGCAAAATGAGACGATGCAGGAGGTGTCGTCTGATGTCACGGTTTTTGTGAAAAATATGCGTGGGGAAGTGCTGTTTGAAACTTCACAGCGCACAGAGTGTGCATCATTGTCCGTGGAAGCCATGGAACCGGTTCCTCTGAAAGATGTGATAGAGGGCAGGGAAAGCGAAGTCTTTGTGGAGGCGGTATTTACACATTCTGATGGAACTGTGAGCCGCCAGGTGGAAATGCCAAAACCGTATAAACATATGCAGATCGAAAAAGCAGAGATCACGTTCGAGGCAAAAAGAGAGGGAAATCTGTTGACACTGCAGTTAAAATCAGATGTTCCGGCATTTTTTGTCTCGGTGGAGAGCGATGTGGATCTGGTCTGGTCGGATAATTTTATGCATCTGACCGGAAAGGAACCTTATGAGATTACGGCTATTCTGCCGGAGTGCGTGGAAGGCATGCCTAAGATCTGGGTACGGTCACTGTGCGATTCGTGGGTTACGGATTATTCGCAAGCTTGACACCTGTTGTCAGGCTGTGAGCCAGAAACTAAAGTATGTGAGGTGTTACTGTTCACTCGCAAGCTTGACACTTGCTGTCAAGCTGTGCGCCAAAGACTATATCATGCCAGATTACAGCCCCATGCATCGAAGATGCATTTAAAATGGGCTGTAATCGTTACTGCTCACAC
>ENA-OQCN01000574-OQCN01000574.1-human-gut-metagenome-genome-assembly--contig:-NODE-574-length-19661-cov-4.258012_pt1 | contig 19661 bp, 20 predicted proteins | sample MGYA00242497_ERZ504576 | MGnify/ENA primary metagenome ERZ504576 (study PRJEB26092, sample SAMD00036296) | human gut metagenome | host: Homo sapiens | study: EMG produced TPA metagenomics assembly of... | reverse complement strand
CTTCCAGTTTTTTATAATCAACCTTTCACAAGATTCCACCACTTTTTCTCTGTCTTTGTACAATTCTTCCATTGGCGCTAACTCCCTTTCAAGATATATCATAGTCTTGTGTGGGATCTTTACCTGTCCGCATATGTAGCTACTTTCCATAACGGAATCGTTGATCTTCACCAGATTCTTATGATCAAAGGAATTAATAATAATCTGCCAATGACACGCTGATACTAATTTACTAACAACTTACTAAAAAAAGAGGCTTCGTTACCACAAAGTTTAACGAAACCTCTTTTTTATATTGCCAAACGTATATTCTCAATCGCCGCATCCATCCTGTCACAGTAACAGTCGCAGACTTCTTTCATTTTGGAAATATTCTTCCTGTTTTCTTCATCATAGACACCAATAACCACAAATCCTGCTTTTTTTGCAGTTTCCGCTGCGTGAAGCGCATCCTCAAATACAAGTGTCTCATTCGGTTCTGCCTGCATAGATTCTGCTGCCTTCAGATAGATCAACGGTTCATCTTTTCCTGCACCTGTTTCTGTACAGGTGTAAATCTGCTCAAAATAATCCAGAATCCCGTTTCTTGCAAGTGCTGCTTCTGTCAGTTCCCGGTTTCCAGATGTTGCAACTGTCATCTGTATATTTCTCTCTTTAAACCATTCCAGAGTTTTCTTCACTCCTGGTTTCAACGGTGCTTCAAATCGGTAAAAATCACTTACAATTTTCAGAACCTCTTCTATAATCTGTGAAATAGACTTATCCAACTGGTATTTTTCTTTCATCCAGGCGGCTCCCTGCTCCAGACTCATGGTGTGCAGAGCAGCCCGGAGATTTTTCTCCGCTGTGATATTCTGACTCGCAAGATAACGTTCTCCAATATCCTCCCACACAGACATAGAATCCAGCAGCGTTCCATCTACATCAAAAATCGCTGCCTTCATCAGTCTTCCATCATATGAATCGCATCTACTGTATTATTGTACTGCTCTTCCACTTTTGCCAGAAGTTCTTCACAGCCTTCAGTATCTCTTCCTCTGAGCTTCTCTGTAATATCAAAGCTTGCCTTATACAGATTATCAAATCCAAGGTTCTGGCATACACCTTTTAAGGTATGAGCTGCACGAAAAGCTTCTTCCCCATTTTTTTGTGCCAGATTATCCTTCAGACTCCGGAAACTTCCATCATCCAGAAATTTCTTTGCAAATTTCTTAATAAGAACCTCACTTCTCAGTCTTCCAAGTACACCTTCATAATCTGCACCCATCTGTTCATAACATTCTTTTACTGTCATATTTTTCTCCTCTTTATCCCCATCTGCACTGTTAAACCTGCGTTTTCGCAATGATATTATTATATCACGCCATATAGCTGTTCTCAAGTGCTCTTTCACAAAAGCACCTTAGAATCTTTTTCCAAATATAAGCAACCCGCCGCAGTGTGATCCTTGCCCGGAGGGCTTTATTATGCTATAAGAATATTATGGAATGGTTTCCCATAGCATAATAAAGCACTTTCACATGTAATTCTCTCACATATGAAAGTGCTGATATCAGGCAGATGAAATCATCCGCATCACTACACACTATCACAGATTTTATATCCGGATATCATATAATTTTATTTTCTGCCGGTATTATCTGAAAAATCCCTGATTCTCAAAGTACTGGATAAATGGATTCTCACTTTCCTCTGTATCATCGGAGTCCATACTATCCTCACTGTCTGTATCTTCGTCTACATCTTCATCAGCATCTTTTGAGGATTTCTTAGAATCCTTTTTAGATTTCTTACTGTCTTTATCGTTATCATCACTGTCATCAGCATCTGTATTCTCATCCAAAGTTACTTTAACAGTCTCTTCTTTATAACTTGTTCCATGAGGAACCTGCACAGTCAGTTCTACCTCTTCATCTGGTTCATAATAGGAAAGATATTCGATCAGCTGATTAATACTTGAAACAGTTTTTCCATTAAATTCAGTAATAACGCTGTTTGCTTTCAGACCTGCTTTATCAGCAGCTCCACCTTCTGTTACTTGTTTTACAAAAACTCCTGCCGGAATGCCATACATCTGAACTGCCTCAGAACTTACAGAAGAACCTTTGATTCCAAGTACACCATGTTCAGAATCATCCAGTTTATCTCTTGATGTCTCATTCATCAGATTCTGAAGAATGTCAGTCACGTCTGAGATTGCAATTGCATAACCCATACCTTCTACTTCAGTAGAAGCAAGTTTTGCAGAGTTGATACCAACAACCTCGCCTTCCATATTCAGAAGAGCACCGCCACTGTTACCAGGTTGATAGCCGCATCTGTCTGGATCAGGTTTACACCGTCACTGCTGTCATCACTTCCATCTGTTACTGTGTTATTGTCAGAATCCATTCTGCGGTTCTTGGCACTTACGATACCGGTTGTAACAGACTGTCCATATCCAAGAGCATTACCGATTGCAACTACCTGCTCGCCCACCTTCAGATCATCAGAACTGCCAATATTCGCAATTGAAACGGCGTCCATTGTATCATCTTCAACATCATCCAGAGATACAGATACAACTGCAAGATCTCTCTCTTCATCAAATCCCTTTACGGATGCCTCCACTGCATTTCCATCTGTAAATGCAACTGATAATGTATCCGCACCTTCTACTACATGATAATTTGTAGCAATCAGAAGTTCATCATCATTCTTACCAACAATAATACCGGAACCACTGCCCTCTACTTCCTGTTCCTGCTGCTGTGGCGCATATCCATACATTCCATACATTCCGAAGTAATTCTGTACCTCCTGAACTGACTTGGTTGTAATAGATACAATAGATGGAAGTGCTTCTGATACGATTTCAGACACATCAAGGCTTCCTTTTGCTGTGCTGCCTGTATCTTTGCCGGTATCTGATTTGGAATCACTGGCATCTGCATCCTTCTTCTCGGATTTTGCATATGTCAGGGTTGTCTCGTCCTTATTTGAAGCAGCTTCTACCGTTGTGGCTCCGCTCCATCCTGCAAGTTTATTTACTCCCTCAAAGCTTCCTGCTGCCAGTCCTCCTGCAAGTACTGCACATAAGCTGAATGTAAGACCTTTCTTTGCAATCTTTCTGATTTTATTATTTCTGTTATCTTTGTTCATCATAATAAAGTCCCTCCATGAATCTATGTCATTTATCTATGTCATTTATCTATGTCATTTATTTATCTCTGTTTCCTTTTGATGCTTCTAAGTATAGGAATGATTTGTGTTCTTTGTGTGGGAAAAATGTGTTTAATTTGTGACAATTTTATACATTTCCAATATGACAGCAATTTTAAAAAACAGTCCTGTCTGTCAGTTACATCACTTTCGATACATGGAGGAAATTTTTCCGGTGCTATATCCCGGAACCAGTGATTTCCAGTTTCCAACCTGACTTTTTAGTACCTTTTCTGTATATTTCAGGGAATTGGAACTATCCATATTTTTAAAGACATTATACGCTGTTTTCTTTTTCCCATTGGCATCCTTCAATCCCATTGCCAATCCCTGAGCCACCTCATGGGCTTCATCTTTATAGCTTCTTATAATAAATGCATCAATCATTGGATTGCAGGCAGCCTTATAATAGGCCAGTGCAATTGCTGCCGCCTGATTTGCCTGTCCTCCATAAGTGGAAGAAAATCCCTGTTCCGAAAGAATGATCCTTGTATTGGAACCAAATCTGTTTTTCACATAATCTGTAAGTGTCTGGATATTACGCATAGTGATAAACGTGGTGGTGTTCGCATCACTGGTAAACATGGATGCATTTGCACCTGACCAGAACTGTGAATCTGAAAGCGGCTGATTATATGCATGATATGCCAGATTCCAGTTCACATCTTTCTGCATATCAGAAATCTTCGCCGCAAAGCTTTCCAGAGTTGATCTTGCACTATAGCAGATAGTAAAGGCATTTTTCTGATTCCAGCAATTATCCAGACAGATAAATACTTTGGAACTTCCCCGGCTGCTTTTCACTGCATTGTAAAGGCAGCGAAAAGCTTCACTGTACATGGAGATAAATTTTGAAAAACTGACATTCCCTACATAATAATATCCGCTTGCACTGTTTACTTCATTTCCCAGGATCCAGTTACTTATATAACAGTTATTTTTTCCAAACTTCTCTCCCAGATATGCAAACATTGCTTCCATAGTCTGTCTAGTTGTGCTGTTATCTGTGTTCCATCCATAATAAGCTGTTTCTGCATAAGGACTGTTTCCCGTAATAAAGCTCTGCGTACTGGCATTCCTGTCAATACTGATCTGTGCAGTCACCTGGATTCCCTTTGCATTACATTGCTGAACAAGATATACATATCCGTACAGACCATTAAAATGATATGTTTTCCCATTATATTTATATGTTTCCACACCACTGTCTTTTCGCATCAGGTCTGAAATATATAAGTTAAAAAATACTGTTTTGGATTTTGTATCTGTCAGCTCGTTGATATCTGTAGCCTGAATTCCTTTTTTGGTCCCCGGAACAAAATATGCTGCTGTATTTGTACTGAGTTTCTCCGGATTGCTGACATAGCTTTTCGGACTGATCACACTATACGCAGATTTAGATTTTTTTATCCCTATGGCAAATTTTCCCTGTGCATATTCCGGATGTCCGGAAATGTTCAGCTTAAATGTAATCTTCCCTTTTGCCTTCTCCGGCTTCTTTACTTTACCCACCGTTTTTTTCACTTTACCGGAATTAGAATCTACATACACCAGATAGTAATAACCATCCGAACTTTTCACATAATTTGAAACAGTTGCGGATACAGTGATGGTATTCGCCTTTGTTCCTTTTACATAATCCAGTGATGCAGCTTTCGCCGAAGGACTGATTTCCTTTGTCCATTTTGCATATAAAGTAAGGGAACCTTCTGAACCCTTTTCAATCACGCTTATCTGATTTTTATACTTACTGTCTGTATACCATCCCACAAAATGATATCCGGAACGCGTCGGCTTTTTAAATTTAATCTCATCTTCTGAAGTATAAGTTTTGGGATTAGCAGTATTATTTTTTCCTTTATTAAGTTTATATGTGATTTTATATTCGGATGCTTTCTCCCAGATTGCATACAGGGTTATTGCTGTTGTATCTCCTGCTGCAATAGCCTTATCTGTAGATATATCCGGACTTGTTCCATCATTTTCTGTGTCTGATATCTGCATTTCTGCCTTATCAGTTTTTTCTTCCCATGATGCGCTGTCCGTCTGTGCCACATCATTTTCTTCCTGCATCACATCTTTTTCTGGTTTTATTTCTTCTCCGACTTCTGTCCTCTCACTGGTTTCCTGAGCCTGCTTTGCCATATCTGCTGTTTCAAGAAGTTTCTTAATAGAATCTCCCGGTTTATAAGTTTCACCGGTTCCATCTTCTTTCGTATTCCACTCTTTAAAAATGTAACCTGTCTTTCCCTTCAGTGCTTCCGGTACTTTAGCAGTATCCGCATCTGCATAGGGTATCACATATGTTTTTTCCAGTTTACCATCACTGTAAAGCAGAATGTTATAACCTTCCGCACTCTGTCCGACATTTACTGAATCTTCTGTCTCCGACTGTTCCGGTTCCTGATCTTTTAACTCTCCTGTTCCAAACTCATCTCCACTGTTATTCTCATCAGATATTTTATTTCCTGAGTCACTTCCTGTCTCATATTCGGCACCATCTTCAAAAACATCTGCTGCTGATTCAACACTTCCTGCCGAAAACTCTGAAGCCCACAATGTCTGCGGTATACAGGACGGAACTATCATAGATACCGCCAGTCCCATTGCTATAAACTTTTTCCATTTTTTCATATTCGTCTTCCTTTCTCTTTTTACATTTTACGGAATTGTTGTAACTATCCAGCATTCCATTTTCTTCATTTTCCTCCTGTCTTACAGTATAACATTTGAAAAATCCACAGACAACAAAAGACTGTCAAAATCAGGACACTAATATGTGATTTTCCTGATTTTAACAGTCTTTTATAAAATTTCCAAACTACCTGTAACTACCCGGCAGTTATTCGGTGTAGACCTGCGTAGCGAAGCGGATGATTTTATCCGCTTGACTTTTGAAAATATGGAACCGTCACGATTATTTTACAGTTCCTATCTTATTTAACGGCCAGTAACGAACTGCTACTTCTGCCTCTATTGCATCTTCCTCTACAAACGGATTTTGCCAGTATCTGGAATCCATACTGTGGTTTCTGTTATCTCCTAACATGAAATAACATCCCTCTGGAACTGTATACGGTCCAAAGCTTCCTTCCGGTGTTTCCGGACAAAAGCTGTCATCCAGCGGTTCTTCGGAATCATTGATATACACTTTTCCATCTACAATGTTTACTGTTTCTCCCGGAAGACCAATTACTCGTTTTACAAAAAGCTGAGATGGATCATCCGGATATTTAAATATTACAATATCAAATCTCTCCGGATCATCTTTTATATATGCCAGACGATTTCCAAATACTCTGTCACCTGTCATAATTGTTTCTTCCATAGAACCTGACGGCACTCGTGCATTAATATATACAAAGTGTCCCAACAGAAACGCTATAACAAAGACTGCAATGATAATCTTTGCATAGTCCCACAACTCCCTCCACACAGACCTGCTTTTGTCTGACTGTTCTGTCTGGTTTTTTTCCTCATTTTCCATTTTTCGTCATACCTCCAGAAATTTATATCACAGCATCATTTGATGATATCAGGGGCAAAATACTTTTAAACCTAACCTCATTTACTGTTATCAGAATAATAACTATTTCGCAAATAACGCATTAAACATAGTTTATCACATCTGATAGTTATTCACCACTTAATTTTTTATAAAATTTTGTCACTATTTGATTCTTGGTTACTGTTCACTCCGTTCTCAGCAACACGCTTCGCGATGCAGGAAATATGAACCTCCTTGTGCAATGCCCAAGGAGTATCGTTTGCTTCGCAAACTTAATTTATGCTAATCGCATAATTCGCGCGGTATGTCTTGGGTTTTCTGTGACCTTCGCTCACAAAAAACACCTCGCGGGATATTACCAGTGAACAGTAACGATTCTTGGACAATCTTGTCGGCACATTATGTTTCACGTGAAACAAACATATTGTATTCCTGTAGTAATTCCACAATTTAACCGAATCAAGTAAATCCCCTGCGGAGGTTGCGAAAAGCAATAAGCAATGGGTGAGGACTTGCTTGTATCAGGAGAAGTGTAAACTCCTTCTGATAAACTGCGAAAGAGTTATTCGGTTATGAACAAGCAGCGAAGCGGATGATTTTATCAGCTTGACCCGAGTCAGACAAATCTACTGCAGCACAATTATTCTATGTAGAGCTGCGTAGCAAAATGGATGATTTTATCCGTTTGACCAAAAGTTTTTATAATATCAGGAAATGGGTACTATGTTCACGTGAAACATAGTACCCATTTCTCACTGACAGATTATATTTCCTGCTGGTAATATTCCAGAAAATCTCTGATTTTGCCGGCTGCTTCTTTTAATACTTCTATTCTTGGTAAATAAACCACTCTGAAGTGATCCGGCTGATGCCAGTTAAATCCACCGCCATGTACAAGCAGAATCTTCTTCTCTTTTAATAAATCTAATGCAAATTTCTCATCATTTACGATATTAAATTTCTTTGTATCAATCTTAGGGAACATATAAAATGCAGCTTTCGGTTTCACAGCAGTAATTCCCGGAATATCTGTCAGCGCATTATAAATAAATTCTCTCTGCTCATAAATACGTCCACCAGGAACAATATAACTCTCCACACTCTGATGTCCGCCCAATGCAGTCTGAACAATTGACTGCGCCGGTACATTAGAACAAAGTCTCATATTAGAAAGCATCTTGATTCCTTCTATATAATCTTTTGCAACTGCCTTATTGCCACTGAGAATCATCCATCCGATTCTAAAGCCTGCGATCATATGTGATTTGGATAAACCGCTGAATGTTACACAGAATAAATCCGGAGCATTGAAGCAATGGAAATATGTTCTGCTCCGTCCATTACAAGACGGTCATAGATTTCATCAGAGAAAATGATCAGATGATGTTCTCTGGCAATATCTACTATTTGTTGTAATACCTCTCTCGGATACAACGCACCAGTCGGGTTATTCGGATTTATAATAACGATTGCTTTTGTTCTGCTGGTAATTTTCTTTCTGATATCATCCATATCCGGATACCATTCTGCCTGCTCATCACAAATATAATGTACTGCTTTTCCACCAGCTAAAGTTGCACATGCAGTCCACAACGGATAATCCGGAGATGGAATCAAAATCTCATCTCCATTATCCAACAGAGCTGACATACAGAGATTAATCAGTTCACTGACACCGTTTCCTGTATAAATATCCTCAATTGATACATTAGGGAGTTTTTTCAACTGTGCATACTGCATGATTGCTTTTCTGGCAGAAAACAAACCTTTTGCAGGAGAATATCCCTCACACTCTGTCAACTGCTGTCTCATATCATAAATCACTTCGTCCGGTGTTCTGAATCCAAATGGTGCCGGATTTCCGATATTCAGTTTCAAAACCTGAGTTCCTGCGTTTTCCATACGTGCAGCTTCTTCTACAACCGGTCCTCTTACATCATATAATACGTTATTTAATTTAGATGATTTTTTAAATTCACGAACCTGTACTTCCTCAACTGTCTCCCTGGTATTTTCTTTCATATTATTATAATTGTAATCAAATTTCATATTTTCCATTTGATTCCTGCCTCATTTGTCTCTTTCTTTAAAGTGTCTACAGCTACATCGGTTCCTTTCAGCCATTCAGTTTCTACTCCTAATGTTGTCGCCAGAAAATTAAGAATTTCTGATCTGGGAGTTGTTTTTCCACTCAGATACTGACTCACATGGCTCTTTCCAAGTTTCACGCCCTGCTCTGCCGCCTTTTTTACAAGGTCGATCTGCTTCATATTCTTCTGTTCCATCGCTTTTTTTTAATCGTTCAGCAAATATATTATTCATAAATACTATCTCCGTTCTCTGTAAAAAACAAATTACATTGTTATAATCAATGGTTATTGTTATATTTCTTAATTCTTTCGCATATATGTTATAGAAAGAACAGATATATTATATTGTTTATACGGGAATCAAAATACATTCAGACATACAAACATTAATTAAGTTCAAATGTATTTCTTTCAGCATCATGCACGAATATATGTTCTGTTCATTTTTAAATCCCGCATTTTATCAGCTTTTTCAAGTTTTTTCTTTGCTATTATACTATAATTGAACTAATAATTCAACGGTAAATTTTATTATTTTCAATTTCATCAGCAATATTCAACTTTTAGTTTATTTTATAGTTCATTATTAATTGAACTATATTGAACATGTTAATTGTTTTTATTACGATGGTTCAATTAGTTTAATTTATATTTTGAACTATGTATTGAACCAGAATTTAATTTTTCTTATTTCAGTTCAATATATGTTCAATTTAAGTTTTGATGTTTTTGAAATTCCTTTTATTTATGCGGCTTTCTCGTCATTTCGCAGATTCTATTTGTTCAATTTTAAGTTCAAAAAACACATGTTTTCGTCGGAGATCAGACTCACACTGGACAATCTGTCTGAGAAACTTTTTCTATGCAATCAAATTTACAGGCTTTTCCACGCCTTTTCTTTCCTTATTATCCCATTATCCCGTCAGATAATTTATTATGTGATATGAAACATATCATAGTGTCGTTCTCTGACACAAGAAAAATCCTGCAAGCAAGATTCTCCGTCTGCGGCAGGTAACTTCAGCGATATAATTCCTCTACACCGCAGTGCGCTCCTGCCTGGAAGGCTTTACTTTCTCTGCACCTTTATGTATGTTATAGGAACATTACAAAGTAATCTCCTATAACATAAAATAAGTCCACTGCTTACTCTTTTTATGAATAATGCAGTGGACTTATCCGTTAATTTTATTCTTTTGTTATTCTGTAGTTTCGTTGCTCATCTGTACAATTTATATCGCATTGGTTTTATTGTACGTTTTATTTCTCTGGATTTACAATTTTACCAGCAATTGCACACGCTGCTGCTGTTTTTGGTGATGCAAGGTAAATCTCTACCTTAGATGTTCCCATTCGACCAAGGAAATTTCTGTTATTTGTAGCTACTACACGTTCACCGTCGGTAAGGATACCTCCTGCACGTCCACAGCACAATCCACATCCGGGATGTGTGATCATTGCACCTGCTTCTGCCAGAGTATCCATAATTCCCTCTGCAATTGCCTGACGGTATATTTTACGGCTTGCAGGAGTTACAATCAATTTAACGTAATCTGCTACCTTTTTGCCCTTTAACACCTCCGCTGCAGCTCTGAGATCCTCCAGACGGCCATTTGTGCAAGAACCGATAAATACCTGATCTATTTCTGTTCCTTCAAGTTCACTTACATTTTTAATCTTATCTACCTGAGACGGACATGCCATAACCGGTACAAAATCCTCTGCGCGATAAGTGATTGTTTTCATATAGGTTGCATCTTCATCTCCTGTAAGGCTCTTCTGGAACTCATTCAACTCTATGTCACAATATTCTGCAGTTTTTTCATCCGGTGTAAACAGTGCACATTTTGCACCTGCCTCAATCGCCATATTTGCCATAGTCATACGGCTTGCTACTGTCATATTCTTTACTGTACTTCCGGTAAATTCAAGTGCTCTGTATGTTGCTCCATCAGCTCCCAGATCACCGATCAGACGCAGGATGATATCTTTGGACATAACATTTTCCGGAAGTTCTCCCTCGATCACAACCTTAATTGTCTCAGGAACTTTGATCCACATAGTTCCTGTTCCCAGAATACTTGCCATCTCTGTATATCCGATACCGGAAGAGAAAGCGCCTACACATCCGTAGGTAGTGGTATGGCTGTCTGTACCAAATACAATATTTCCCGGTTTTACATAACCTGCCTCTGTCATTAACTGGTGGCAGATTCCATCACTTCTGTGAACATTTTTCATGCCATATTTCCTGGCAAAAGCATCTCCCGCATGGAAATGTCTGGTATCATCTAACTGACTTGCAGGAACCAGATGGTCATATATGAGTACTGCTTTATCTGGATCCCAGAGCTTCGTAAAGCCCATTTCTTCAAACTTTTCTGCTACAAATGGAATAAATATATCATGAATCATAACCCTGTCTACATTGACCGTTACAATGTCTCCAGGCTTTACTGTTTTTCCAACATTGTTTCTTATAATTTTCTCAATAACTGTCTCGCCCATTTTCCTCTCCTTTCTAAATCAATCCAGCCCATTCAGTTTGCGCATGGCTTTTACAAGTCCGCCAGCCTGAATAATGCTCATCAGATTTTCCGGAAGAGAAGCAATCGGGTACTGTTTTCCATTGTAATCTACATGTTCATTCATTACCACAGTGACTTCATCACCTTCTTTGATATCATCATGAAGATCTGGCTGCTCGATCAGTAACAGACCATTATTAATAGAATTTCTGAAGAAAATTCTCGCAAAAGATTTGGCAATTACACACTGAATTCCCAGTGCTTTGATAATTTCCGGTGCCTGTTCTCTGGAAGAACCACATCCAAAGTTCTTTCCTGCAACAATAATGTCGCCTTTCTGAATCTGTCCTGCCAGTTCCGGACGCAGAGGACTGAATCCGTACTGTTTCATATCGTCGATTGTTTTCAGTGCGAGATATTCTGTTGGAATAATAATATCTGTATCAATGTCATCATCCAGAACCCACACTTTTCCTGTGAATTTTTCCATAATCTTACCTCTTATCTTCTATCTTCACTTGTAACTGTTCAGTACTTTCACAGTCACAAGTTAAAATTCATTCATACGAATTGTGAATATCCGCTTTGCTACGCGACTCTATACCATACCGAATAACTACTCCGCAGTTTATCAGGATGAGCTTGCTCTCCTCCTGATACAAACAAATCTCCACCTGCTGTCTATTGCTTTTCGCAACCTTCGCAGGAAATTTACTTGATTCGGTTAAATGTTTCACGTGACATTTATAATTAACATCACACCTCACTTGCCAGCGCAATCTTTCCTGTAATGCAGATGCTGTAACAGTAGCTGCTGATCCCAGATATACTTTGGAGCTTGGGTGTCCTGCACGACCTTTGAAATTACGTGTTCCTGTACTGATCAGAACTTCGTTCTCACCGATCACGCCTGACAGCTTCCCCAGCATACACTGCAGTTCGGATTCATAACAATGGCTCCAGCTCCATAAACGTGTCAATAAGCCCTTCTTTTAATGCCTGGCGGTAAATAGTCTGGCTTGCAGGCACAACCAGGAATCTGACGCCCTCAGCAACCTTCTTGCCCTTGATAATTTCTGCACCGACACGCAGGTCTTCAATACGTCCGTTGTTACAGGAGCCCAGAAATGCTTCATTGATTTCGATTCCGCAGGCTTCTTCTGCAGGCACAACATTGTCTACAAAATCAGGTTTCGCAACTACAGGACGGACTTTTGATAAATCAAATGTATATTCTCTCGCGTAAACTGCATCCGGATCACTGTGATATACAGCCTTTGGCTCACGTCCATGTTCTTTCAGATATTCAATAGCTTTCTCATCTGCTTCAAAGATACCTGTCTTTGCACCGGCTTCTACTGCCATGTTGCAAAGCGCCATACGATCACTGATACTGAGTGTTTTCGCACCCTCGCCTGTAAATTCCATTGCCTGATAGTTACATCCATTTGCTCCGATTTCCCCAATGATTGTAAGAATCAGATCTCTTGCGTAAACTCCTTCCGGAAGTTTACCTGTCAGATTAAATTTTACGCTCTCAGGAACCAGTACCCATGAAGTACCTGTTACCATACCATAAAGGAAATCTGTACATCCTACGCCTGTTCCAAATGCACCTAATGCACCGTATGAACAGGTATGGCTGTCTGCACCAAAGATCAGTTCACCCGGACGGACATAATTCTCGATCATAACCTGATGGCAGACACCTTTTCCTTCCCAGAAATCAATGTTATGTTCTTTTGCAAAATCTCGCATCTTCTTCTGAGATGCTGCTGTTTTCGGGCTGTCAGATGGTACATTATGATCCACGATAAACACCAGCTTGCTTGTATCTGCAATGTGCGGATTTTTCAATTTATTGTTATACATATCAACCGTAAGATGTGTGGTTCCATCATTACTCATGAGACGATCGAGTTTAACTGTATGGATATCTCCCGGTTTTACGCTGTCAACACCTGCTGCCGCAGCAATAATCTTTTCTGCAATTGTCATTCCCATTTTACTTCTCCTCCTTGTTCAGAGATGCGATCAGACCACCCTGATTCAAAATATTCTGCATATATTCCGGAAGCTTTGTACAGGAATATGTTTTTCCGTTAGCTTCAACTGTTCCCTCTGACATATGAAGAACCATCTTATCTCCGGTATTTACTTCGTCCGGAAGATCTTTGCAGACAATTACCGGCAAACCAATATTAATAGAGTTTCTGTAAAAGATTCGAGCAAAAGATTTTGCTACAACTGCCTGTACTCCCAACGCTTTCAGAACACCAGGCGCCTGCTCTCTGGAAGAACCACATCCAAAGTTTTCTCCACCTACCACGAAATCTCCCGGTTTTACTTTCTTTGAAAAATCCGGATCCAGAGATTCAAATGCATGACCTTTCATCTCATCCAGATTAGGAAGTAACAGATACTGTGATGCTATGATCTGGTCTGTATCCAGGTCATTATGAAATTTAAAAATTGTTCCTGTTTCCATAAAAACTGTTTCCTTTCTATATCATTTTATCTTTTTACAATTTATCACTTGTCTCTCTTTAACGATTTAGTCAGATAAATTCTTTTCCTATTTTAGCACAAAAGACAGGAGATTGAAAACGCCTGTTTTCAATATTCCTGTCTTTTTTACAATCGTTATTACATTAACTCTTTTAAAACAGAATGTCCAATTGTTCCCTCAGGCATTGGCACTCCAAAATTCTCCGCCACAGAAGCACCGATCACAGCAAAAGTATCTTCGTCTTTTATCGCACCGCCATTTTTCATTCTCTTTGAGTAAGCAATGAATGGTACATATTCTCTTGTATGGTCAGTTCCTGTATAAGTCGGATCATTTCCATGATCTGCAGTGAGAATAAGCAGATCATTCTCTCTCATTTCTTCTAACAACACACCCAGATTTTTGTCAAATTTCTCAATCTCTTTTCCGTAACCTTCCACATTTCTTCTGTGTCCCCATAATGCATCAAAATCTACAAGATTAACAAAACATAACCCTCTGAAATCTCTCTTGCAGATTTCAATTGTCTGCTCCATTCCATGTACAGAGCTGTCTGAATGATGAGTTTCTGTAATGCCTTCTCCGCAAAAAATATCATGAATCTTTCCAACACCGATCACATCAAATCCATGATCTTTCAACACGTTTAACGTGGTAAGTCCGGTGGGTTTCAATGCATAATCATGACGGTTACTGGTACGTTTAAATTCACCTTTTTTCTTACCAATGTACGGTCTTGCAATAACTCTGCCAACTCTCCATTCATCCTTCATGGTAATTTCTCTTGCAATTTCACAGCAGCGGTACAGATTCTGAAGATCAAAAGTTTCTTCATTTCCGCAAATCTGAAGAACAGAATCTGCTGAAGTATAAACAATCATTGCACCCGTCTGAATCTCCTCTTCGCCCAGTTCCTCAATAATCTCCGTTCCGCTTGCGCTCTTGTTTCCTATCACTCTTTTTCCGCATCTTTTCTCCAGTTCTGCGATCAATTCCGGCGGGAATCCTGTTTCTGTAAAGGTTTTAAATGGTTTTTCTGTTTTGATTCCCATCATCTCCCAGTGTCCGGTCATGGTATCTTTTCCATTGCTAGCTTCACCCAGATGCGTATATCGCCCCTTGGGATTCTCAACACCCGCCATTTTTCCTGCCGGATGAAGATTCAGCATTCCCAGTTTTCTAAGATTTGGAATCTCCAGAGAACCCATTTTCTCAAGAATATGTCCAAAAGTATCCACCCCGATGTCACCAAATTTTGCTGAATCCGGCATTGCCCCGATTCCCAGAGAATCAAGTACAATTACAAAAATTCTGTCGTAATTTTTCATTTATGTTTACTCCTTCTCTTACATTTTATTAATCGCTGACCTTTTCCTGTTCCCTTTTATTCGTCATTCACTTTTTTACTTTTCGCAATGATAGGAGTTTACCTTATATCTCTCAGGAATTTATCAGATTTCGTGGTCCAAATCCCAGCGGCAACAAATCCTTCAGTGTGTAAATATCATACTGTTCTTTATCTGTTGCCAGAATAATCCGAAATGTCTCCGGATCACAAAACTCCATCATTACCTGACGGCAGACACCACAGGGAGCTGTATACTCTGTCAGAATTCCATCTTTTCCACCCACAATACAAATTGTATCAAACTCCCTGACGCCTTCGCTCACTGCTTTGAAAATTGCAGTTCGTTCTGCACAGTTCGTAGGTGTATATGCTGCATTTTCAATGTTACACCCTGTATAAATCTCTCCGTTTTTTGTAAGTAATGATGCACCAACCTTAAAATTTGAATAAGGTGTATAAGAAAATTTGAGCTGTTCCATTGCAATCTCAATCAGTTTGCTGATCATTGATTTTCCAGATTCTGCATTCTCTGTCACCTCCGTCCTTACAGAACTTGTCCCTGATCTTCTTTAATCATTCTGCGGACTGCCTCTACAGCTACCCGGATTGCCATGTCTGTGTCATGTACAACCGGATTCTCAAGACCCAGCTTCTCTCTCTCCTGATTTGCCAATACCAACAGACAGGAACCCATTCTCGCCCTGAGTTTACCGGCTACGATGAAAAGTGCCGCGGATTCCATTTCAGAAGCAAGACATCCCATTCGTTTCCAGGCTTCCCATTTATTGATCAACTCATAACCTGCCGGCATTGCTTCCGGCTCATGCTGTCCATAGAAAGAATCTTTGGACTGTACCACACCTGTATGATATATAAATCTTTTCTCCTTCGCAGCTTCAACAAGAGCATTGGTCACATCCAGATTTGCCACTGCCGGATATTCAATTGGCGCATATTCTCTGCTTGTTCCTTCCATACGTACTGCTGCTGTCGCAATTACAATGTCTCCACTTTTTATTTCCGTCTGCATTCCACCACAGGTTCCGATTCTGACAAAAGTATCCGCTCCGCAGCGATACAGCTCTTCCATTGCAATGGACGCTGATGGGCCACCAATACCGGTTGACGTTACACTGACCTTCACTCCATCCAGTGTTCCTGTATAAGTGATATATTCCCTGTTGTCTGCGATCAGCACAGGATTATCAAAATACTGTGCAATCTTTACACATCTTTTCGGATCTCCCGGAAGGATCACATAACGGCCCACTTCATCTTTTGCCACTTGAATATGATACTGTCTGTTTACATCTTCTGAGTAATTTTTCATAATCATCCCATCCTTTTCGTTTCACGTGAAACATCGGTTGCCACTGTTTAACAATCCTCTTAATTAATGCATTTAAGACAGTTCAACAGGATTTCATGTTCTGATGAGCTGAATCAATATACATTATTTACAAGAATTACTATAGTATCTTCCTTTTATTATGATTATAAATCATATACCTGTATGAGAAAAGTTCTTTTTTAGACCTGAATCCAATATCCGTCCATCTGCAAATATCTTCCTTGTTAATTTACGGTTATAAAAAACTGAGGTCGTCGCTACACGATAAGGAACTCTGACCTCAATGGATTTGTGGCTGTTTTATAAGTTAACTCTCGAGAGGTAATTAATTCTCATATTATTAACTACATATCTTGAATAAACCGCATAAATAAGCCATTCTTTTGAATCGAGAGTTAATTTTACAGGAAGTTAAGAAGAGTATTTCCATCCGCATCCTGCTCTATCTTTGGATACAGCGCAACTTCAACTGTATTGGCACCAAGCCCTGCAAGAGCTACCAGTGCACGATAAGCATATTCTGTATTGAAATCTCCGATCGGTTCACCAAAATAGTCCCACTGACCAAGCTTTTTTGAGAATTTCTGGCCCTCTTTGATAAGCTTTAGCTGAATTTCTGTCAGCATTGTCTTCCAGTTTTCTGCAACATCACCGGTAAGAACAGAAGTGTCAAATTCCATACCAGGACCTATATTCACAGCTGCTATTTTTTCAAGCATTTCCTTATCCGCAGCTGCCGGAGAATTCTTTACCATCAACTCATTGGCCTTATTAAAAAATGTGATCGGATCCACATTAGGAGTCACCACAGTCCTGAATTGTGCATCTGCCAGTGCAACACTGTGTATAAACTGATTTACAGGTGCTTTTTCGGTAGCAGCTTACACTGTCTCCCATATATTTTCATCTGTCTCACTGTCAGCAGATGCTACAAATCTTTTCATATTCATATCCTCCTGCTTCCGCCCCAAAACTTATGGTTCAATAATATTAAAATATTTATACTCTGACGTAACAGTAACCGCATCCATCAATCGTGTCAGGCAGGTCTCATCACCCTCCTGTTCGATCAAAGCAGCAACATTCTCAGCGTTTTTCTGAACAACAGCCAACAGTCCGGCACGTTTGGTATTCCATGTCACATCTGCATCCGGATCCTGTGCATCCTTCTGATAAAGAAGTACGCCATTTTTTACGCGGAGTACATAATTACCTTCCGGCAATATAATATTTGCTGTAAAGGTCAGATCTGGAATCTTCGTCGTATCTACAAAAATTCCCAGATAATCCAGAATCATATCCGGTGTCATATGTAAGAAAACATCACCGTTACCGCTACTTCGCGTTGCATCATCGGTATTTGTACCATTTCGCAGTTCCTGTGCAGCACAAAGATAAGCACTGCGCCATGGACCTGATTCTGCCTGATATCCCAATTGCTCCAATGCATCCGCACACAGATAACGTGCATCCGTATCTTCCGGATCAGCAAAAACCAGCGTATTGGTAATCTGAGCCACCCACTGATATTCTCCCTTTGCAAATCTTCTTTTGCTTTTTCAAGAACAGCATCTGTATCACCGAAATATTCTACCAGCTTTTGGGCATAATCCGATGGTGTAAGTTCAGCAAGATGGACAGGATTACCGTCATACCAGCCCATATATTTCTCATATACTGCCTTCGAATTATGAGAAACTGTACCGTAATACTGACGAGTATACCAGACTTCTCCAGTTCCTCCGGAAGCTGGATCATATTGGCAATCTCTGTTTCCGTATAACCTTCATTAATGTAGAGCAATGTCTGGTCGTTAATAAACTTATATACAGCTGCTGTATTGGTCATATATTCCTGAATGGTATCATTTCCCCAATGTGGCCAGTTATGGGACTGGAATACCACATCTGCCTTATCACCATAGAGAGCCAGAGATTCCATGATGTACTCTGCCCATGCGTTTCCGTCACGCACCTGGGCTCCGCGGAGTGTATACAGATTGTGGAGTGTTCCTGTACAGTTTTCAGCCATCCACAAAGCATTTTGGGATCCAATCCAGAAGTTCATCTCTGCCGGTGCTTCGGTGCCCGGAGTAAGCTGAAATTCAATTTCCACTCCGTCAATGGTATGCTTCTCACCAGTTTGTGTGATTTCAAGTGTAGGAGAAATATAACTTGTGCTGCCCTTGGACTGTCCCATACCAATACCAATGGCAAGGGATCCTGTTTCACCACCCTCAAGCATTGTTCCATACTGATAACTTGCTCTTCGTCCCATAGCAGTACCTGCATAAATATTCTCGCTGACAGCATGCTTCTCAAAGCCTTCCGGTGCAATTACCTGCACATTACCGGCTTGTACCTCTTCTTCCGAAACAATTCCCTTGACTCCACCGAAATGATCAACATGAGAATGGCTGTAGATCACTGCCTTTACAGGAAAAGTGCCCAGATTCTCTTCCACCAGGGCAAGAGCCGCTTGTGCACACTCTACACTCATCAATGGATCTACTACAATCCATCCTGTATCGCCTTTTATGAATGTGACATTTGACATATCATAGCCACGCACCTGATAAATTCCATCCGTTACTTCAAAAAGACCATAAATGTGATTCAGCTGTGTATCTCTCCAAAGACTGGGATTCGCTGTATCCGGAGCATCCTGATCCAGAAAAGCATATACCGTCTGACTCCATACAAGCTTTCCGTTCTCATCATAAATATCCAGAGTATCCGGAGAAGCGATCTGACCCTTTGTAGCATTCTCAAACTCTGCAGTATCCTCGAAATCCAGCAATGCATAAACTTCCTGGTTTGCATCAATCGTATACTGAGTGGCCGGTTTACTTTCCGCTGTTAATTCTGATGCTGCAGCTGCAGTTAAACTGCCACAGACAGTCATGGTAAATGTCAATGCAGCGGTAATCAAAGCAATTACTTTTTTTCTTTTCATGTTATTTCCCCCTTGTCCTACAAGAATTTTGAATATTCTCTGCTGTAAATCTCAATTGATCACAAGAGCTATATTTAACCGAATCAAGTAAGTCCCCTGCTTCAATTGCAAAAAGCAATAAGCAGTGGTGGGGACTTGCTTGTATCAGGAGGAGTGCAAGCTCCTTCTGAT
>ENA-OQCN01000573-OQCN01000573.1-human-gut-metagenome-genome-assembly--contig:-NODE-573-length-19665-cov-3.152216_pt1 | contig 19665 bp, 24 predicted proteins | sample MGYA00242497_ERZ504576 | MGnify/ENA primary metagenome ERZ504576 (study PRJEB26092, sample SAMD00036296) | human gut metagenome | host: Homo sapiens | study: EMG produced TPA metagenomics assembly of... | reverse complement strand
TAAAAAGTCTGAACCAAAGGAAAAAAACGATAATAAAGAACAATAAAAAAGACGGCAAAAAAAGTAATAAGAAAAAAATTATTATTGCAAGCTGCGCAGCCGGTGCGGTAGTTATCGGTATTGCCGTTGCGGGTGTGGTTATGCTTATGCCAAGCAAAAACGGACAGACTACTGTCGATAATCTTGGCTTGGGATTCCATTTTTCCGATGATGCACAGGTGTCGGGAATTTCACTTGCGGGCAAAACTTATGATGAGGCGCTCAAGCTTTTGACTTCAAAGCAGGAGTCATTTATAACTCCTGTTTCAATTTCTGTAAAGGCGAAAGAAAAGACATACACAATTACACAGAAAGACTTAAAATATACATACAATACAGAGAGTGTTCTTACACAGCTTAAGAATGACGAACTTAACAAAGAAGTTCGGGCAAAACCGCAAAGACATATACTGTCGTTGCCACTTGCACAGATGATTCTATCAAGAGCAATGCCGAAAAGATTAAAAAAGAAGTTGATGTAAAGGCGACAAATGCCCGTGTTTCTGAATTTAATCCGTATGACGGTGACAACAGATTTAAATATGCCGATGCCGAAAAAGGTGCGGAGCTTGACGAAAAAGACCTTGTTACACAGCTTTCGTCAGCTATAAAAAGCGGTACTGGCACAATGGCACTCAATGCTGTAGTTAAAGATGTTGACGCAGATATTTCTCTTGATATGGTTAAGAAAAATATTGTGAAGCTTTCTACATACGAAACCGTTTCTTACAACAGCGCAAACGGTAATTCAAATATGAAAACTGCGCTTGAGGCTTGCAACGGTTCTGTACTTGAACCGGGTGAAGTATGGTCGTTTAACGAATGCACAGGCGATTCAAACCTTTCTGAAAACGGTTACAAGCCTGCAGGTGTGATTGCAGACGGTAAACTTGTGCAGGGCAATGGCGGCGGAATTTGTCAGGCAAGTTCAACTATTTATAATGCCGCAATAAGAGCAAATGTTGAGATTGAGGAAAGATACTGCCACCTTTGGGCATCCGATTATGTTCCTACAGGTCTTGACGCAACAATTGATTATCCTAACCTTGACCTTAAGTTCTCTAATCAGACAGATTACCAGATGTTTATAGAATGCAAAATGGACGGTACAACGCTTTCTGCTACATTTTGGGGATGGCAAAGCCCTGATTATGATGAAATAAGAACAGAAAATGAAATCGGCTCTACAAGCGGAAAAGAATTTTCTGCAAGAGCGTGGAGAGTATATTATAAGGACGGCAAAGAAGTTGACCGTGAGGAACTCCCGTCATCCACTTATGAGAGCAGCGGCGGTATTGGCGGCGGCTCTGCCGACGGCGACGACGGTGTAGTTTCAAGACCGAGCAATAATAACTCGAACTCTTCTGACAATAACTCGTCTTCAAACAATAACTCGTCATCACAGGTTACACCTGATGTACCTACCCCGGATCCGGAGCCGACTCCTGAGCCAACTCCGGAACCTACTGTAACTCCAGAACCCGATCCGGAACCGACTCCTGCTCCGACAGAACCGGAACCCGATCCGGAACCTACTCCGACAGAACCGGAAGTTACCGAATAATTTATAAAAAATCCTCCGTACATTTGTGCGGAGGTAAAATTTTAGAAAAGAGGTGTAGTGATGCCGTATTCTGTAGAGATAGATTTGCACGGTCACACCGTGGAAAGTGCGGGAAAAGTTTTAACGCAAAGATTAAAGCAATTGCCGAATGATGTGCGTGAAGTTACCGTTTTGCACGGATTTCACGGCGGAACTGCACTGCGAGATATGGTGCGCAGATATAAAAATCCGAAAATTGAGAGAAAAATTCTCGGGCTGAATCAAGGCGAAACCATATTTGTGATTGCTTCGTATAATAATAAAGAAAGGTGATATGTAATGTATATAGATTTTGACGGTATGCAAACAAAGGAACTTCCTAATTTTAAGGGAGGAGAAAAAACTTTCAGAGCCGATATGTTTGATGACGGCGATACCAAAATTATGCGTGGCAGACTTGAAAACGGTGCGTCAATCGGACTTCATACTCATGAGGGTAACTGCGAGATTATTTATATTCTTAGCGGCAACGGCAAGGTAAAGTATGATGATACGGAAGAAAAACTTTCCGCAGGCTCTTGCCATTATTGCCCAAAGGGACACAGCCACAGTTTGATTAATGACGGTGATGAGGACTTAGTCTTTTTTGCCGTAGTGCTGAATTAAGGTAAATCGAATAAAATATTTGGTGATGCAATGATGATGTTTATTTTTTAAATGCTTTGTTGCATCACTTTTTGTTTCTGTTTTGAATAGGTTTTATTATAAATGTTGGGGTAACAATAATAAATTCCGGTTTAACGCACAGATTAAGCTAAATAATTAAAAAAATAGGTCAAGCCTTTTTAAAGGTTGACCAAACTTTTATAATTTCTTGACTAAGTATTTCGCAAAACCATACTTCACTCCAACTATAATATGTGAAGTCATTTTTTATCTCAATTTTACAGACAAAACAAAGCGGCCGCCATCGCAAGATGACGGCTGATGAATTTTAAGCATTTATATTTTGACAGTATTCATTTATTTTGCAACTTAATAAGTAGAAAAACAATACTGTTTATATTTTAGAAACAGAACCCAAAATTTCTGTTAAGCATCGTTACTTTCCAAAAATCCATCTACATAAGCGTTAAACAGCTCTTCGCTTAATGAAAGTCTTAAAAGTTTTGTACCCTGAACCGCAAAATAGAAGGTGTCTTTATCTGTTATTGCTTTAAATAATGACTCTGTATTGTGCCAATGCAACATTAGCAATGTTTTCCTTTAAAGTCTTATTATTTATTTCATTCTTTTCCTTAGGCGGTTTTTCCTTAAATAAACCCATTGCATATTTCCTTTTCGTTAATAAAAATGAATTTATCAAACTGACAAATGTAGATTTATAAAAAACTGTTGATAATTATTTCTTTTCCTCTGCCATTTCCTTAATAATGTCGCAACAAGTTCACGCTCATCCATATGGTATTTTACGCCTTTGATTTCCTGATAGTCCTCATGACCTTTGCCCGCAAGAACGATAATATCGCCGTCCTGTGCGTTTTCCATACAATATCTTATTGCGTCCTTACGATTAGGAACAACTACATATTTACCGTCTGTCTTTGCAAGACCTGTCTTGATGTCCTCGATAATATCCATAACATCTTCAAAACGGGAGTTATCCTCTGTGATTACGGAGAGGTCGGAAAGTCTGCCCGAAGTTTCGCCCATTTCGTATCTTCTCACCTTTGGACGGTTGCCGCCTGCGCCAAACATTGTAATAAGGCGGTTAGGTTTATAAAGTCGGAGTGTTGAAAGCACATTTTCCATAGAAAGTGCGTTATGAGCGTAATCTATTATAAGCGAATAGTTGCCCGGTACGGGTACAGGTTCAACTCTGCCTTTAACCTTTGCTTTGTGAAGACCCTCGACAATAGCTTTGTCGGGAATATCGAAGAAAGATACGGCACTGATTGCGGCAAGCGCATTATAAACATTAAATTTACCGGGGATATTTACATCAAGCGAAAGTTTCTTTTTTCCGCTTAATTCAAAGTGAACGCCGATAAATCCGTTTTCAAATAATAAATGTTCATCAGACGCAACAAAGTCGGCTTTATTTGAGAAACCGAATGTTACAGGTTTTTCAACTGCAAGTTTTGTGATTTCGGTAAATTTTTCATCGTCAATATTTCCGGCAGAGTGTCTGCACTGTCCGAAAAGCAGATTTTACAGTAAAGATATTCAGCCATATCCTTATGTTCAACACCGCCGATATGGTCGTGTGAAAAGTTTGTAAATATGCCTACATCAAATGTAATATCAGCAAGTCTGTAATGCTTTAAGCCGATTGAGCTTGCCTCAATAACCATAGCTTTACAGCCGCACTCAAGCATATCGTGCATAGCTTTTTGAATTTCGTATGATTCCGGGGTTGTGTTGTCTGTTTTTACAACTTTTCCGTCATATAAAATACCGAGAGTGCCGATTGTGCCTGTTTTGATTCCTGCACATTCAAGAATAGATGCAATCATAGCGGTTGTGGTTGTTTTGCCTTTTGTACCTGTAATTGCAATGGTCTTTAGTTTTTCGGCGGGTCTGCCAAAAAACTCGGCGCTGATATACGCAAGTGCTTTTCGTGTGTTTTCCACTTTAATAACCGCAACATTCTTCGGCACATCGAATGAAAGGTTATCACTTATTATAAGGGCAGCGGCGCCTTTTTCAACAGCGGATTGCGCATACTTGTGACCGTCGGATGTGTATCCCTTAAGACATACGAAAGCTGTACCGTCGGTAACTTTTCGGGAATCATATATAATATCGGTTATTTCGGGATTGCCGTCATTTATTACGGTATATTCAATGTTTGCAAGTAAATTGTTTAGTTTCATAATAAATTCACTCCGTTTTTAGTTGTGATTACTATTACATTATAACAATTCAGGGAAAATAATACAACAATAATAATGAATTTTTTTGGAGTGTGTTTATTGTGCGAAAAGACTTATTTTATCTGTTGGTGAAAATTACCTAAAAAGCACCTATGTAAACGAAAATATGTGCATTTAGCTGATATGAAACGAATTTAAGTAATTTACGAAAATAAAACGATAATCTCCAAATGAACAAGTTGCACAAAGAAAATATTGTTATTATTAACAAAAAGCCAGAGATAATTTTGTAAATAAAATCAAAATTTCAAAATATAACTTGCAAAATGCACAAAAATAATTTAAAGTTTTAACACTCTGTATAAAAAGTACAAAGGTAGTTGCAATTTGTATGATTTTTTGGTATCATAAATGTAGTGAAAGGACAGAGGGACTGTCCTCACATCATTCAAACGGAATGAAAGTTTATATTTTATGAAAGAAGGAAATATCCGATGAAAAAGATTTTTGCCGTTCTTTTGGCAAGTATGATGGCTGCTACAGCACTTGTTGGCTGCGGCGGTTCAGGTGACAGCAGTACAGCTTCAAAAACAGAATCAAATGGTAACGGTGCTTCTGCAACAAGCAGCGACTTTGGTGACGAAGACAACATTACACTTAAAGTATGGGCTCCTGATAAGGCAGTTTCTACTTTTGAAAAAGAGTGCGAAGCATTCAAGGCTCTTTATCCGGACAAGAAGATTGATATTACAGTAGTTGCTCAGACTGAGAAAGATGCTGCTACAAACCTTCTTAATGATGCCTCAGCTGCTGCCGATGTATTCGGTTTCGCAAGTGACCAGCTCAACAAGCTTCAGACAGCAGGCGTTATTGCACAGGCTGCTTATGCTGATGATATTTCTAAGAGAGATACAGCAGAGTCAGTTTCAGCTGCAACACTCGACGGTAAGATTTACGCTTATCCGGAAACAGGTGATAACGGTTACTACCTCGTATATGATAAGTCAGTAGTTTCTGACGAGCAGGCAGGCAGATTTGAGGATGTCCTCGAAGCTTGTAAGGCCGGAGGTAAGAAGTTCATCATGAACGCAGGTGACGGCTACTACGCATGTATGTTCACATTCACAGGCGGTCTTAAGACCGATGCCTTGAGGATGACGGCATTACTCAGAAGTACACAGATTATGATGAGCCGAGGTAGTTTCAACACTCCAGGCTTTCTCAAAGCTTATACACGACTATAAGGGTACATTCCAGTCACTTTCAACAGACGCTATTTCTTCCGGTTTTGCACAGAAGTCTTGCGGTGCCGGTATCGACGGTTCTTGGAACACAGTTTCTAACAAGGAAGCTCTTGGCGACAACTTCGGTGCAGCTAAGCTCCCAACAATCGATGTAAACGGCGAAGCTAAGCAGATAATTTCAATGCTCGGTTACAAGCTCATCGGTGTAAACGCATCTTCTAAGTTCCCACGTTCAGCTCAGATCCTTGCTAACTATCTCACAGGCGAAGAGTGCCAGAGAGAAAGAGCTACAGAGCTCGGTTGGGGTCCTTCAAACCAGACTGTAAACGGTGAAGAAGTTGTTACAGGCAGTGCAGTACTTACAGCTATTGCTGAGCAGGGTAAGTTCGCTGTACCACAGGTAAGTATAGCTTCAACATTCTGGGATCCAAATGCAAACCTCGGTAACAAGCTCATTGCTGACGAAACAGATCCTTCAAACGCTGACTTCTTCAAGCAGTTACTCACAGACACAATCGCAAACGTAAGAGACGAATAATTTTAGTTTTCAAAATAAATCTTCTCATACTCGTGGGGCTCTCAAGTAGCTGAGAGCCCCATTGAGTGAAAACTCGTTATCAATGTCGCAGACATTGTAATTAATTTACACCAAACTACTAATGTATTTATGATGCTAATTGATAACGCAGAATATATTATTAGTTTGGTGTAGGTTTTGCAAACTATTTTAAGGAGAGCTTATTAATGAAATATATTGATTATGTACAGCTTAATCCTTTCCAGAAGTTTGCCTATAATGCTAAAAACTTTTTCAAAGCTTTGCCCGGTAAAGTGGCAGGCTTTTTTAAAGCATTAGGAAATGCTATCGTGAAGTTTTTTCTTGGCATTGGCAAGGGATTTGCTAATTACGGCAAAACCTTTGTAAACGGAGATATTATGACAAAGCTTTCTTACCTTATTTTCGGCCTTGGTGACATTTCAAAAGGTAAGTACTATAAGGGTATTTTATTCTTCCTTTCAGAAGTTTTGTACATTCTCTATATGGTATTCTTTGGTTGGGGTTACATTTCCAAGTTTGGTTCGCTTGGTACTGTTGAGACTCACACAGAGATGGACGGCATTTTCCCTGTAACTGTTTACGGTGATAACTCAATGCTTATCCTCCTTTATTCTGTACTTACCATTGTAATTACAGTAGTTGTATTTGCCATCTACATAGCAAATATAAAAGATGCTTACAAGCATCAGCTTCTTGTTGCAGCAGGCAAAAAGCCAACTTCATTAAGACTGATATCAAGGAATTCCTTGACGGTAAGTATCACATTACACTTTTGTCTTTCCCTGTACTGATGATTGGTATTTTCCAGATTCTTCCACTCATCTTTATGATACTTATAGCATTCACAAACTATGACCTTCAGCATATGCCTCCGGGAACATTGTTCCACTGGGTTGGTTTCCAAAACTTTACATCTGTATTTGATGTAGCTAACTCTGCAACAAGAGCTACAACATTCGTAGAACTTGCTAAGTGGACACTTGTTTGGGCTGTTTGCGCTACTTTTACAAACTACATCCTTGGTATGATTATTGCTCTTATGATCAACAAAAAGGGTATTAAGTTCAAGGCTTTGTGGAGAACTCTCTTTGTTATTGCAATCGCTGTACCACAGTTTGTATCACTTCTTCTTATGAATCAGATGCTCCAGACTGACGGTGCATTTAATGTATTACTTACAGATATTAGCAGATTGTTTAATCCTGATGCCGCGATGGTGGAAATTCAGTGGCTTAACACTGACCCTAACATCGCTAAGATAGTAGTTATCATTGTAAACCTTTGGGTAGGTATTCCTTACACAATTCTTTCAATGTCAGGTATTCTTATGAATATTCCTGAAGACCTCTACGAATCAGCCCGTATTGACGGTGCAGGCCCTGTAAAAACATTTACAAGCATTACACTTCCTTATATGCTCTTCGTAACAACACCACAGCTTATTACTCAGTTCGTTGGCAACATCAATAACTTTAACGTTATCTACCTCCTCACAGGCGGTGGTCCAACAACGGAGAAATTCTATCAGGCAGGTTATACAGATATCCTCGTAACATGGTTGTTCAAACTTACTATGAACTCTTCTGACTACAACCTTGCTGCGGCGATCGGTATCATTGTATTTATTATCTGCGCTGTACTTTCACTTATTGTATTTAACTCATCTAAATCTGCAAAAGACGAGGAGGCGTTCTCATGATAAAAAGCTACAAACTCAGAAGAGGTTTGGCAAATACTTTTATCTACATAATCCTCGCTATTCTCGGATTTATTTGGATTTGCCCATTCATCTATCTTTTAATGCACTCGTTCCGTGCAGAAGGTGTTACTGTAGTAAACTATCTCATTCCTCGTGAATGGACTTTCCAGAACTACATTGACCTTTTTACAAGCCACGGTACACTTAACTTTACAAAATGGTTTATAAACACATTTGTTGTTGCATGCTTTAGCTGCGTAATTTCTACAATTTCTGTACTTATGGTAAGTTACGCATTCAGCCGTTTAAGATTTAAATCCCGTAAAAAGTTTATCAATGTTGGTATGATTCTCGGTATGTTCCCCGGATTTATGACAATGATTGCTATCTATTACCTCTTAAAGGCAATGGGTCTTACACAGACACTCGTAGCACTTGTAATTTGTTACAGTGCCGGTGCAGGTCTTGGTTATCAGATTTCAAAGGGCTTCTTTGATACAATTCCAAGAGCTCTTGACGAGGCGGCAACTATTGACGGTGCAACTAAGAACCAGATTTTCTGGAAGATTATTCTTCCTATGTCAAAACCAATCGTAGTTTATACAGTTCTTACATCATTCATCGGACCTTGGACAGACTTTATTCTTGCTAAGATCATCATGGGTGATAAGCGTGATAACTACACTGTTGCAATCGGTTTGCAGCTTATGGTTGACCTTGACTTTAAGACACAGTACTACAAGCAGTTCCTTGCAGGTTCAGTAGTAGTTGCTGTTCCGATTACCCTCCTCTTCCTTAAGATGCAGAAGTATTATGTCGAAGGTGTAACAGCCGGCGGCGTAAGGGTTAATCTTTATTTGCACATTTTTGGGTGGCAGTCTTTGGCTGCCATCCTTTTTAGTTAAGTTTTAAATTATGGTTTGCAGCATAGTTAAGATTAAAAAAATTAAAATTTAGGTCAAGCCTTTTTAGGCTTGTGTGTGTTTTACACATACCTATAATCTTTGCAAAGTTTGACCGAACTTTTATGATTGATGAAATATTTTGCAAACCATAATATTTATATCCTATAAAGAATACATTTCAATTCTTACTTAACTTTATTGATTTTATAAGGAGGATTTATGAAAAAAAATTTTTACACTTTTACTTATTGCTTCAATTTCTACAAGTGCAATTCTTGCAGGCTGCGGTACTAAAGAATATGAAGATCCGGTAAATACTCTTACAGCCACAGCATCAACCGATAAATACCGTAACTATTATCAGATTTTTGTTAATTCATTTGCAGATTCAAACGGTGATCAAGTCGGTGATTTGCAAGGTATTATTGATAATCTTGATTATCTTAATGACGGAGATCCAAATACAGGCAATGACCTTGGTGTTGACGGTATATGGCTAACACCTATAATGCCTTCGCCGTCATATCATAAATATGATGTAACCGATTATTACAATATTGACCCTGATTTCGGCACACTTGAAACTTTTGACAAACTTGTTTCAGAATGTCATAAGCGTGGTATTAACATCATACTTGACCTTGTGTTAAATCATGCATCTTCACAGCATCCTTATTATTTAAAGGCTGTCGAAGAGGTGGAAGAGGGCAATCTTGACGGTTATGCACAGTATTTTGAAATTCATCCCACTTCATATTTCGATTCTGATACACAGACAAATTATTTGTCACACGCAATGGCTTGTGAGGCTAATTTTACTGAGGAAATGCCTGAATGGAATTTAAATTCTGAAAAAACAAGAGAAGAATTTGCAAAAATTACAAAATTCTGGCTTGACAGAGGTGTTGACGGTTTCAGACTTGACGCCGTAAAATATTTTTCTAATAAATCCACCGACGGCACGGAATTTTTGAACTGGTTCTGTGATAAATGTAAGGAAACAAATCCTGATGTTTATGTAGTAGGTGAAAACTGGGACGATGATTCAAAGATTCAGGAAATCTTTAAGTCGGGAATTGACAGTCAGTTTGCATTTAAATTCTCACAGTCAAGTGGTACACTTACAACCGAGGTCATAGCACAGCGTGGTACGGCTATCGCTAAAAAGGTAATGAAGTATAACGATAAGATGTACAACAATAACGAGAATTACATTCCGACAATGTTCCTGTCAAATCACGATATGGTGAGAAGCGGTAACTCGCTTGAACCTAAGGGCCTTAGTTATGAGAAAATGGCAGCCTCAGTGTATATGTTGTTCCCGGGCAATCCATTTATCTATTACGGCGAGGAAATCGGAATTACCGCTCCAAATACTACTTCCGATTCGGCTTATCGTACACCGATGATATTTGACAGCAATAATTTGCCGAATATTTGGGTAAACGGTGTAGGTGATGTTGCGAAAGATACTAAATACGGCGGCGCTAAGCAACAGCAGGCTGACCCCAATTCTTTACTTAGCTTTTACAGCAGAATTATAAAAATCAAAAATCAGAATCCTGAAATTGCTCGTGGCAAAATTACAGGACTTCAAACCTTTGACAATACTGCAATTTGTGCTTACTATGTTGAGTATAACGGCACAAAGCTGATGATTATTCATAATATGAATGCAGAGGAAAACGCTGAGCTTACCATTACCGATGATATGATAGCTAATCCTGAAATCAGAGCAGAGCTTGTTGCAAGCTCACCTGTTGACAAAGATGGTGCTTTTACCTCAACAGAGGACGAAAACGCTGTTTATCAGCACATAACTCTCAAAGACGGCGTACTTACAATGCCTGCACAGTCAACGGTAATTTTAAAGACAGCAGAAAATTCAAAATAATTTTGAATTTCGCTTTAAAGTGCTAAAATGCTATTGACATTTAAAAAATTCCGCTATATAATAGTATTAATTTATAAGATAAACCATTGAGCAAGAGTAGTAAGATTAATCGGCGCTTTCAGAGAGTCGGCGGGTGGTGCGAGCCGATAGTTGAGATTTTTCCGAATGGACTTGTGAGGGCGGACCGAAAGAGTATTCGAGTAGTTTCCGACGGAACCTGACCGTTACAGCAGGAGGCATATGTCAGTATGCTGTATGAGCGGGCGGAATTTCCGTCAATTTGGGTGGTACCACAGAAGTTGTTTCAGACCTTTGTCCCTTAGTTGGGGCAAAGTCTTTTTGTTTATAAAAAATATAAAGGGTGAGAAAAATGATTAAACCGTCTTATGATGAGGTAATGGCAATTAAGGATGAATACGATGTTATCCCTGTTTACAAGGAAGTTTACGCCGATTCAGTCACTCCGATTACATTACTCAGAAAAATTCTTCAAAAGTCAGACAAATGCTTTCTTCTTGAAAGTATCGAGGGCGGCGTAAAGTGGGGCAGATATTCGTTTATCGGCTGTAATCCTAAGGCAAGACTTGTTTATAAAAACGGAGTTCTCACCATTACAGGCGAGGGTGAGGCTGCAATTAAAACCGCCAAGCCATACAAAGAAATCCGAAAATATATGAAAAATTACAAAAATCCTCGTTTTGAAGATTTGCCTCCGTTTACAGGAGGACTTGTAGGATATTACGGATATGCAATGATTGCGGTAAGCGAGCCGATTTTGAAAATACAGGAAAGCGAAACAAATGATTTTGATTTAATGCTTTTTGATAAAATTATTGCATACGATCATCTTCGTGAAAAAATGACAGTCATAGTAAATATGAAAACTTATGACCCTGAAAGACAGTACAAGCAGGCTGTAAACGATATAAACGAAATTATCAATACAATTACAGACCCTGCTCCGCTTGCAAAGCTTGAAAGCGATAAAAATGTGGAATTTACAAGCACATACACAGAAGAAGAATTTTGCGATATGGTTAATAAAACCAAGGAATATATTTTTGACGGCGATATTTTTCAGTGTGTTGTATCCCGCAGATTTGAAACCGAGTACAAAGGTTCGCTTTTAAATGCATACAGAGTATTGAGAATTACAAACCCATCGCCTTATATGGTATATATGAATATTGAGGGCGATGAGATTATAAGTACATCTCCTGAAACTTTGGTTAAACTTCAGAACGGTGTGCTTAATACATTCCCGATTGCAGGTTCAAGACCGAGAGGTGCGGATAAGCAGGAGGACGATGCTCTTGCAGATGAGCTTATAAAAGATGAAAAAGAGCTTGCCGAGCACAATATGCTTGTTGACCTCGGAAGAAACGATATAGGTAAAATTTCAAAATTCAATTCTGTAAAGGTTACTTCATATCAGCAGATTTTAAGATATTCAAAGATAATGCATATTTGCAGTGAGGTTGAGGGCAAACTCAAAGACGGACTTGACGCCTTTGATGCGGTTGAGTCGCTTCTTCCGGCAGGCACACTTTCGGGAGCACCGAAAATCAGAGCTTGTCAGATTATAGACGAACTTGAAAAAACACCCCGTGGGGTATATGGCGGTGCGCTCGGATATGTCGATTTTAACGGAAATCTTGATACTTGTATCGCAATAAGAATGGCAGTTAAAAAAGGAAATAAGGTTTATGTTCAGGCAGGTGCAGGCATTGTTGCAGACAGCGACCCTAAGTCTGAGTATCTTGAAACCTACAACAAGGCACTTGCGGTAATAAATGCAGTTAAAAATGCAGGAGAGGTTGAAGCTATATGATTTTATTTATAGATAATTACGACAGTTTTACTTATAATCTTGTACAGTATTGCGGAAGTATTAATCCCGATATAAAGGTAGTAAGAAATGACGAAATAACGGTAGATGAAATCAGAAAACTTAATCCTACCCACATTATTCTTTCTCCGGGTCCGGGTTATCCAAAGGACGCAGGCATTTGTGAAGATGTTATAAGAGAGCTTAAAGGCGAGTATCCGATACTCGGTATTTGCCTCGGACATCAGGCAATATGCGAGGTATTCGGCGCAGAAATTACAAGAGCAATAAAACTTATGCACGGCAAAAAGAGTAATATTAATCTTGACAACAGTTGTAAGATTTTTGCCGATTTGCCAAAGGTAGTTGACGGTGCGAGATACCATTCTTTGATTGCAAAAAAGGATACCGTTCCCGATGAGCTTATAGTTACGGCAGAGGACGATATGGGCGAGGTTATGGCAGTTCGCCACAGAGATTACGAAATTTACGGATTACAGTTCCACCCGGAGTCGATACTGACTTCTCACGGTATGGAAATGATAAAGAATTTTATTAATATATGATTACGGATAACACATAGAAAGGGTGACAGAAATGATTAAGGAAGCAATAAAAAAGGTAGTAGACGGTAATAACTTAACTTATGATGAGGCAACAGCCGTAATGAACGAAATGATGAGCGGTACAGCCACTCAAGCACAGACAGCGGCATTTTTGACAGCACTCAGAATTAAGGGTGAAACCATTGACGAAATTACAGCTTGCGCAACAGTAATGCGTGACAAGGCACTTCATGTTAAAAGAGATACCGATGTACTCGACATTGTAGGCACAGGCGGCGACGGAACAGGTACTTTTAATATTTCTACAACAGCGGCTTTTGTTGTTGCGGCCGCAGGAATTTCTGTTGCAAAGCACGGCAACCGTTCAATGTCAAGCAAGAGCGGTGCGGCAGATTGTCTGGAGGCTCTTGGAGTTAATCTTACAATAAGCCCGGAAAAAAGTGAAGAAATCCTTAAAAATACAGGTATTTGCTTTATGTTTGCACAAAGCTACCATTCATCAATGCGATTTGTCGGCCCTGTAAGAAAAGATATAGGAATCAGAAATATTTTTAATGTTTTAGGACCTCTTACAAACCCTGCTTTTGCAAACTTGCAGGTAACAGGTGTGTATTCAGAGGCACTCGTTGAACCGATTGCAAGAGTATTTGCAAACCTTGGCGTAAAGCGCGGATATGTATTCTACGGTACAGACGGTATGGACGAAGTAACCGTTACTGCTCCTACAAAGGTTTGTGAAATCAACAACGGTAAATTCAGCTCATACGAAATTACTCCGGAACAGTTCGGTATGCCGACATACAGCAGTGCAGACCTTGTAGGCGGTGACGGCAAAGAGAATGCGGAGATTACAAAGCAGATTTTAAAAGGCGAGTTAAAGGGAGCAAAGAGAGATATTGTATTGCTTAATTCGGCTCTCGGTATTTGCGCAGGCGGTAAGGCAGAGAATATTGCCGAGGGTATCCGTCTTGCAGAAACTCTTATTGACAGCGGCAAGGCTTATGAAAAACTTGAGCAGTTTGTAAAGGCTACTAACGAATAACGGTGATATTATGATACTTGAAACAATAGCACAGGCAAACCGAGAAAGATATGCGGAAATTGAAAAACAAATTCCGCTTGAGGAGATAAAAAGCAAAGCGCTTTCAATGAACATTACCGATGAATTTCCTTTTGAAAAGGCGCTTGCAAAGGACGGTATTTCTTATATCTGCGAGGTAAAAAAAGCATCTCCGTCTAAAGGAATAATTGCAGAGGATTTCCCGTATGTGCAGATTGCAAAGGATTATGAAAACGCAGGAGCGTCTGCGATATCCGTACTTACAGAACCGCAGTGGTTTAAAGGTGAAAATAAATATTTGCAGGAAATATCACAGAATGTAAAAATTCCGCTTTTGCGCAAGGATTTTACAGTTTGTGAGTATCAGATATATGAGGCTAAAGTAATCGGAGCGTCTGCGGTGCTTTTGATTTGTGCGTTGCTCGATACCGAAACAATCAGAAAATGGATTGAAATTTGTGATTCACTCGGACTTTCAGCTTTGGTAGAGGCACATACAGAGGAAGAAGTGAAGTCGGCATTAGACGCAGGGGCAAGAGTAATCGGAGTAAATAACCGAAATTTAAAGGACTTTACGGTTGACCTCACAACCTGCACAAGATTGAGAAAACTTGTACCAAAGGAAATTTTATTTGTCGGCGAAAGCGGAATAAAAACAGCCGAAGATGTGCAGGAGCTTAGAGAAGCAGGAGTAAACGGACTGCTTATTGGCGAAACTCTTATGAGAAATGCCGATAAAAAGAAAGCACTTGAAGAACTTAACGGTGATAAGTTATAAATATATAAGGTATTAGAAAAGGAGATAAATAAATGTCGAAGGGTAAGTTTGGTATTCACGGTGGACAGTTTGTTCCCGAAACTTTAATGAATGCCGTTAATGAATTTGAAGAAGCATATGAAAAATATAAAAACGATCCGGAGTTTGTCGCAGAGCTTGACACACTTATGCGTGAGTATGCCGGCAGACCGTCACTCCTCTATTATGCGGAGAAAATGACAAAGGATTTAGGCGGTGCTAAGATTTATTTAAAGCGTGAGGACTTAAATCATACAGGTTCACACAAACTCAATAACTGTCTTGGTCAGTGCCTGCTTGCCAAAAAGATGGGTAAAACAAGAGTAATTGCAGAAACAGGCGCAGGTCAGCACGGTGTTGCAACAGCAACTGTTGCCGCACTTATGGGACTTGAGTGTGAGATTTTTATGGGCAAAGAGGATACAATCCGTCAGGCTCTTAATGTATACAGAATGAAACTTCTCGGCGCAAAGGTAAATGCCGTTGAAACAGGCACAATGACTCTTAAAGACGCCGTAAACGAGGCTATGCGTGAGTGGACTAACAGAGTTGACGATACTCACTATGTACTCGGTTCGGTAATGGGTCCGCATCCGTTCCCAATGGTTGTAAGAGATTTCCAGAGCGTAATCGGTAAGGAAATCAAAGCACAGCTCCTTGAAAAAGAGGGCAGACTTCCTGATGTGGTTATGGCTTGCGTTGGCGGCGGAAGTAATGCTATGGGCGCATTCTATGACTTTATCGGTGATGAGAGCGTACAGCTTATCGGTTGTGAGGCAGCAGGTCTTGGCGTTGATAATCCGAAGAATGCCGCAACAATCGCAAACGGTACACTCGGTATTTTCCATGGTATGAAATCATATTTCTGTCAGGATAAGTACGGTCAGATTGCACCTGTATATTCAATTTCAGCAGGTCTTGATTACCCGGGTATCGGTCCTGAACATGCTAACTTAAGCGATACAGGCAGAGCAAAATATGTGCCCGTTACCGATGAAGAGGCAGTAAACGCATTTGAGTATCTTTCACGCACAGAGGGTATTATACCTGCTATTGAGAGCGCACACGCTGTTGCACACTGCATTAAACTTGCTCCTACAATGAGCAAAGACAGCATTATTGTTGTAAATCTTTCGGGCAGAGGCGATAAGGATGTTGCCGCTATTGCAAGATACAGAGGGGAGAATATTTATGAGTAAGATTAAAGATGCCTTCAAAAACGGCAAGGCTTTTATTCCGTTTGTAACCGCAGGAGATCCTGACCTTGAAACTACCGAAAAACTCCTTATAGGTATGAGCGAAAACGGCGCAGATATCATAGAAATCGGTATACCTTTTTCAGACCCGATTGCCGAGGGCGTTGTAATTCAGGAGGCTGACCTCCGTTCTTTGGCGGCAGGTACTACAACGGATAAGATTTTTGATATGGTAAAGAGAATCCGTCCGCAGATTAAGGCGGCTCTTGCCGTAATGACATATATGAACCCTATTTTTGTTTACGGTACAGACGCATTTATGGCAAAGTGCGCAGAGTGCGGTATTTCCGCCGTAATCGTTCCGGATGTTCCTTTTGAGGAAAAGGCAGAGTTACAGCCTTATTGTGATAAGCACGGTGTAGAGCTTGTTTCGCTTATTGCACCGACTTCACACGACAGAATTAAAACCATTGCCAAAGAAGCGCAGGGCTTTGTATATTGTGTTTCTTCAATGGGTGTAACAGGTGTAAGAAAAGAGATTACAACAAATATTGGCGAAATGGTTGACCTTGTTCGTTCTGTAAGCGATACCCCGTGTGCGGTAGGTTTTGGTATTTCAACTCCGGAGCAGGCAAAGCATATGTCACAGTATGCAGATGGTGTAATAGTAGGTTCCGCAATTGTAAAAATTGTTGCTAAGTACGGCAAAGAATGTGTTGAGCCTGTTTGCGAGTATGTAAAGCAGATGAAAGAGGCAATGCAGTAATGAGCAGTGTTGACGAACTTCAGAAAGTGATTGATGACAGCCATAGAATAGTTTTCTTTGGCGGTGCGGGAGTATCTACAGAGAGCGGTATTCCCGATTTCAGAAGTGTGGACGGACTTATAATCAAAAGTACGATTATCCGCCCGAAACCATACTAAGCCATACATTCTTTGTAAAAAAGACAGAGGAGTTTTATCGCTTTTACAGAGATAAAATGCTTTGTCTTGACAAAAAACCGAATAAGGCTCATTATAAACTTGCCGAGCTTGAAAAAGCAGGGAAACTCAGCGCAGTAGTTACTCAAAATATTGACGGACTGCATCAGGCGGCAGGCAGTAAGAGAGTGTATGAACTGCACGGAAGTGTGTTGAGAAATTACTGTATGAAGTGCGGCAAAGCATATACTGCCGAGTTTATTAAAGAGAGCAACGGTATTCCAAAATGCGAATGTTCGGGAATCATCAAGCCTGATGTTGTGCTGTATGAAGAGGGACTTGACGATAAAACAGTAAACGGTGCGGTTAATGCCATTGCGAATGCAGATACGCTTATTATTGCAGGCACAAGCCTTACGGTTTATCCTGCCGCAGGTATGGTGAGATATTTTAAAGGAAATAAACTTGTACTGATAAATCGTGATGCCACACCAATGGACAGCGCCGCCGACCTTGTTTTTCATGAAAAGGTCGGAGAGCTGCTCGATAAAATTAAAGTCAATATATAAAGGTTGGTCAACCTTTTCAAAGGTTGTGGGTGTGGGCAAAGCCCACCAATACTTTCAGTTTACGCAATCTAAAGATAGGCAAAGAGCCTGCTGTTTGGCGGCTTAAACAAATAGGCGTAAGTATCTGCGAGAGCAATAAAAGAAAATATACTTCATTTACATAGGGGCTGTTTTTTACAGCTCCTTTAGTTTTGCCCGAAAATTAGTCTTACGGTCAGCACGCTCATCACTGCGGCGGTGAAATCGGCAAGCAAAGCGGCAACAAGGGTATGACGGATTTTTTTTACCTTAATACTGCCAAAATACATTGCCACAGCGTAAAATGTGGTTTCGGATGATCCTGCAAGTACAGAAGCTACCCTGCCTGCAAAACTGTCAGGGCCGCAATCTTCATACAAAGCGGTCAACAAAGCTGTTGAACCACTGCCCGATACAGGTCTTAAGAGAACCATTGGTACAATTTCTTTTGGAAAGCCTAAAAAATCTGCGGCAGGGGAGATAAAGTTACATATAACATCAATTGCACCGCTCGAACGCAGTAAATCTACCGCAAACACCAATCCGATTATAGTAGGTGCAATTGTGTACAGAACTTTTACGCCCTCTCGAACTCCTTTAATAAACAAATCGAAAACAGGCACTCGTTTTATCAGCCCGTACAATACCACAACGGTCGCAAATAGAGGCATTATAATAGCCATAATTTCACCTCGCTTTTTTCAGATTTAGTGTACAGGCAACTGTAAGGGCCACAGTGAGAGCGGTTGCCGAGCTTATCCAAATGGCTGTTATAACCTCAAACGGAGCATTACTTCCGTAGCTTTGTCGAAGTGTGGCAAGGGTAGTAGGTAAAAGCTGCAGAGAGGCGGTATTGAGCACAACAAAAATGACCATTTCATTGCTTGCCGTATCGGAACAGTTGTTTAGTCTGTTAAGCTCACCCATAGCTTTAAGACCAAACGGAGTGGCGGCATTGCCAAGTCCTAACAGGTTTGCGCTTATGTTCATAGTAATGCTTTTAAAAGCCTCGCTGTTTTTATCAAGCTTTGGAAAAAGCGGTCGCAAAAGAGGCGCAAAAATTTTTGAAATAAGTGCGGTAAAGCCGCTTTCTTCTGCTATTTTCATTATTCCTGACCATAGGCATAGGATGCCTGCCATTGTCAAGAGAAGTTCTATTGATGACGAGCCGCTTTCTATAAGGGCTGTAGACAGTGATTCGGTATTACCGAGTAAAATTGCCGACAACACACTGACAATTATCAGACCTGCCCACACATAACCAAGCATTTATTTCACCTAACTTCAAAAATCTAAATATAATATCATAAATAAAGCAAATATGACAAAATCCGTTACAAAATTGTATTTACAATTCTTATTTGGTAATTATTGACATATTAACCGTAAAATGGTATAATGATACAGCGATGAAAATTGTCAACCTGTAACTTCGGTTAAGGTTTACAATTAAAAAATACGCACAGAAAACTGTTCAGATAAGGAGATGATATAATGATATTTACTAATTTCAGAGAAATTGACGGAGCTGGCAGAATTGTAATTTCAAAGGATATTCGCAATCATCTTAATATCAAAGCGGGCGATATGCTGCATATCGAGGCTGACAATGATTGCATTACAATAAAAAAAGCGGAAGAAAAATGCATTTTCTGCAATTCGTCCGAAAATCTGAAATGTCTTAAGGGCAAATTTATATGCTCAAATTGTATCAATGCACTTAATAATTAATTATTATTAAAAAAGGGTAGGGCACACCGACAGTTAATTTAAACTGTCGGTGTGATTTTTGTTCTTATAAAATATATATGCAATTATTTGATTTTATGAGTGTGTGTTAAATATTATTGCAATTATAGATTTAATTTTTGGGATAATCTTGATATATTATGGTTTAGCGGAGTGTCGGTCGGGGGATTGAAATTTAGCTAACGCTAATTATTCTCTCAAAA